>Ga0214230_100018_pt1 | contig 83691 bp, 86 predicted proteins | sample TroBogypolimnion_6_FD_153068 | JGI IMG/M metagenome (GOLD analysis project Ga0214230, IMG submission 153068) | Freshwater microbial communities from Trout Bog Lake, WI - 22MAY2008 hypolimnion | ecosystem: Environmental > Aquatic > Freshwater > Lake > Hypolimnion/Profundal zone | place: Trout Bog...
GTACCTAAAATAGGGACTTAAATGAATTCATATTGTATGTCAAGATGGACAATATGGACTGTCGCAAACTGCTATAATGCAGCAGTTTTGGATTATTTTTTTTTGTAAATTAGATGCGAAAGTTCAGTTATTAATATTATTGACGTGATTGAAGGGTATCGTGATAGTGCGTCGAGCTTTTTAGATATTTATCTTTCAACTCTGAGCAATCGCATGAATGAGATTATGAAAACACTCTCAATTATCTCGACTATCTTTATTCCACTCTCATTTTTAACTGGATATTTTGGGATGAACTTTCGGCATGAAACGATTTTGGAGTCAAAAGATGCCTTTGATTGGTCAAATATTTTGATGCTGAGTATCCCTTTTATTTTATTAGGATATTTTCGACTTAGAAAATGGTTTTAGTCTTTAGGTGGAATTTTTTTGTTTTGTTCTTTCATATGTAGATCCATTTGAGGAAATGGTATTTCGATCCCATTTTCGTATAAAGTATCATAAATAAGGATTAAAAATCGAGATATTGTTCTTTTTGGTCTAAGAATATTATCCCCTTTTATCCATACAAATAGTTCAAAATCAACACTGCTGTTATTCATTTTTGTCATCACAACTCTAGTCGTTTTTTCGTTATCTTTGTAAAGATCAGTAAAGCCACTATCTTCAACTGCCCTCATGATGATATCTACGACAACTTGCGGTTTTGTACCATACGCCACACCAAATGGTATCTCAAATCTTTTGATCATATCGTGCATTGTCCAGTTGATCACATTGTTTTCGATAAAGTTTTGATTTGGAACGATGACATTGATATTTGCATTTGTACTGATGATGGTCGAGCGCATTCGGATATCAAGGACGCGACCGCGAAGCGAGTCTGAAAGTTCTACAAAATCACCAACCTTTACACTCCTCTCAAACATCAGTATAAGTCCTGAAACAAAGTTGGAGACGATATTTTGCAAGCCAAAACCGATACCTACAGAAAGGGCTCCGGCAACGAGTGCAAGGGAAGAGAGATTGATACCAAGAATATTGAGCATAATAAAAAATGCGATCACAATAATAAGGTAATATCCCATGTTCGCTAAAATCGTTTGAGTAGATGAACTGATATTTGCTTTTTTTGAGACTCTTTTATTGATTTGTACTTTATAAAATCCGCCAAGTATAAAGGCAAAAATAAATACTGCAAGCGCAATAAAGAGTTTAGCTAAACTTATTTGTGTATTGTTGATCGAAAACATCGGCTCTGTAAGAGTTTTGATGATTATATGTAAGAGATGGTAAAAATCATACTCAGTGGATACTCCAGCTTTGTCTAGAGTGTTTTCAACATTCATTTTTCCCCCTTTAAAGCGCTTTGTATATTGCTGTAGATAAACTGGATTATACAGAGTTTAGGTAATAGTAAGCTAAATAGCTTTGTTTAAAGAGCGGCAATATAATAAGTGCTATAATCACGAATTAAAATATTAAGTGAAAAATTTTGCAAAGGAGGGTGCCTTGGAAGTCGATAATGAAAAGTTAGTTCCTTTGAAGGATTTGATTCTTTTAGAATTAGAACAGTATGAGAAAAATGCAAGCGGCGTGCACCCTTATGATATTGCAGAACAGCTTTTAGAGGTAAGAGAAGAGAGTGATGAAGAGTATCTTGCCCTTATCAAGATCATTCCTCATGAACTTTTTGCGGATATTCTTTCAGAGTTCCCAGATTATGTTCAAGAAGAGATTGCAGAGCTTTTAAGTACGAAAGATCTTGCAAATATTGCTTCAAATATGGATACCGATGATGCAGCGAGCTTCATTCAAAATATCCAAGAAGAACATCCAAAGACTGCTCAAGAGGTCTTAAACAACTTCAACGAAGAAGATCAAGAACTCATTCAACAGTTGATCGCTTATGATGAAGATCAAGCTGGTGCGCATATGCAAAGTGAGCTTTTTGGTGCACATCTCAACGAAAAAATCGGTGTGGCGATTAAGCGGCTTAAAATGCTCAAAGAGGATGATGAAATCGATAACGTCTGGCAAGTCTACCTTATGGACAACCAGAAAAAATATTTAGGCGCTGTGAGTCTTGAAGATCTTATCATCTTTGAACACAACCTCAAGTTTTCCGATATTCCCATTGAAAAACATATCAGTTTTAGTATCAATCATAAAGCAGATATCAAAGATGCGGTTGAAATAGTGACAAACTATAATCTCAATGCCATCGCAGTTGTTATGATAGCGGGAGACTTATCGGGCGTATTACCTCGGATGATATCTATGATATTATCCAAGAGACTGCAACAGAACAGATCTTTAACCTTGCAGGTGTCAATGATGAGGTCGAACAGGATGAAGATATTTTTGAGATCGGTAAAAGTAGGGCAATGTGGCTTGCTATCAATCTTGTTACGGCAGTAGCTGCATCCCTAGTGATTGGAATGTTTGATAAGACGATCCAATCAATTGTAGCGCTTGCAGTTTTGATGCCTATTGTCGCTTCTATGGGCGGAAATGCAGGAACACAAACACTGACTGTTACTGTACGTAAAATGGCTTTAGGAGATATCGAAGGCTCAGATGCGAGAAAGACGATCTATAAAGAGATTGTGATATCCTTGGCAAATGGATTTATTTTTGCACTCATTATTGGGATCGTCGCGTATTTTTGGTTTCACATACCGCTTTTAGGTGTTGTGATCGCACTTTCGATGATCATCAATCTCATCAGTGCAGGTTTTTTTGGCAGCGTTATCCCGTTGATACTTCAAAAAATGGATATCGATCCGGCTATCGGCAGTACAGTGTTGCTGACGACCGTGACCGATGTTGTAGGTTTTTTTAGTTTCTTGGGACTTGCTAGTATTATTTTATTATAGGAAAAGGGATGGAATCTTCGACGAGTATTGAAGGCGATAGTAGTAACAACAATCATCATAGTAGATTAAGGGATTTTATAGAGGATTACTGGGATATAGTCATAGGAATTGTATCTATAATAACTGCATTTTATTTTCATGACAATGGTTTACAGCTTCTTGCAACATTTTTTGCGGCAGTGGGAATTGGTGCACTTTCGCTGAGTGTTTCAGAGATCGCAGAGATACTCTCAGAGAGGCTTCAAGAACCTTATGGGAGTTTTGTTCTCACGCTCAGCGCCGTTGTTGTTGAGATCATACTTTTATATATTATTTTACTGCAGGCTTATACTGATCCTGACGTTGTCAAGACTGTTAAAGGGGGCATCGTTTCAGCGGTGATTGTGGATTTGAACGTTCTTCTTGGACTTGCCGTATTCTTGGGCGGACTCAAATTTACAGAACAAAATCACAATAAAGAAACATCAAGCGCATATACGACTATTTTATTTGTCGCAGCTATCGCACTTTTAGTTCCTGGTTTACTCAATCACGTCACGCACTCCAATACGACTATTGAAAGTGCTTCCAAGGCTATCGCGGTACTACTCTTTCTTTTTTATATGACCATTTTAGTGTTTCAAACAAAAACACATGCCCATTTCTTCAAGCAGACGGCAAAAAGTAGGATTTTCAGGTTAAAAAGAAAGATGGCGAAAAAAAATAAAGAGATTGCCGAGGATGATGACGATGATTATATTTTTGAAAAATTTAATAATATTGCATTGATCTTTTCCATTTTTGTCTTTATTGCGATTATCGCTCTTGGTGCAGAGGTCTTTGCAAGTGAGGGGATAAAAGTTGCACGGGAATATGGAATTTCTGCCGGAATTTCTGGTCTTATCATTGCTATTGTCTCAGTTGCTCCTGAGATAGCAACAGCTATAAAAGCAGCCAAGAATGATGAGATACAAAGAGTTGTCAACATCGCTATGGGAGCTTCAACGGTTTCGATCTTGCTTACAGTTCCTGTGCTTGTCTTTTTGGCGTATATAAGTGATATACGCTTAACATTGGATTTTAATCCACTTGAAATTGGAGCTTTGATTTTTACTATTATGCTTGCTTGGAAAACGACGGATGATGGGGAGACGAACTATTTTGAGGGGATTTCACACCTGATATTTTTCTGTGCATTTACCATCATCGCTATTTATTACTAGCGATGAGAGGGTATTAGTTGCAGTTGTAAGTGGTTGTAAAGACCGCTTTGACTTCACCAGCAAAAGTGATAGTTTCATTTGCAAATCCTAGATAAAGGGTATCTCCACTTTTTGGAAATACTTTCGTCTGGGATGATATTTTACCCTCACTAAACGCTCTGTAAAACGAAGAAGCCATTCCAGTTCCACAAGCCAGAGTTTCATCTTCCACACCGCGTTCATACGTTCTTACATGTAAGCCATCTTCTTTGATAACTGCGATGTTTACATTTGCATTATATTTATATCTTAGCGCTCTCGCTTCTTCTATATCAAAGCTATTGATATCTGCATCGAAAGTGATAAGATGAGGTACGCCTGTGTCTATTTTCCACCAAGATTTCCCACCCTCGTAGATCTCTTTATCCAAGATCTTTGGAGGTGTGAGTTCGCTTTTAACAAGTGCGCCATTTACTTCTGCGCCGATAACGCCTGCTTGTGTCAAAAAGTGCATCTTCGCAGGAGCGAGTCCATAAGAATGAGCATAATGAGCACATGCACGACTTCCGTTTCCACACATTTCAGCTGAACTTCCATCGGAGTTGTAAAACTCCCATTCAAAGTCATGCGTGTCGTGCGGAACAAGAACAATGAGTCCATCAGCTCCCACACCGCTTTGACGGTCGCATATCTCTTTTGCCAGAGTAGAACGATCTTTTTTTATAAAGCTGTGAAAAAGTACAAAATCATTTCCGTTTGCACTGTATTTTGCTACATTCATAGATATTTTTCCTTTATTGTAGTTACAAAGTTTTCAACCTCTTGCTGGAGGTGTTTGAGGTTTTTTGAGTTGTCTATAACCCAAGTCGCACGCTCTTTTTTTTCATCTATGGGCATTTGTGAAGCGATGCGTTTTAAAGATTCTTCTTGGCTAAACCCATTCCTTTTCATAAAGCGTTCTAGTTGCAACTCTTTGGGAGTGTAAACGACAACGCTCTCTTTGATATCATACGCCTTACTTTCAAAAAAAAGTGGAATATCGATGAGATAGGGAAATTTGAAACTATCTTGTTTGTCGGCTCTTGCTTCAATCTCTTGACGGATAAGTGGATGGAGGAAGTTTTCAAGCTTTTTCTTAGCCTCGGTGTCTGAAAAGATCAGTTTGCCAAGTGTAGGTCTATCGACTTTACCATTTTTGATAAACTCTTCGCCAAAGTTTTCTTTGACCCAAAAAGCATTGGCTTCTAGGATCTCATGACTTATAGTGTCCGCATCGATAACACGCATTCCATTTAACGCTAAAAGCGACGCAACGGTGCTTTTACCCGTTGCGATAGAACCAGTGAGAGCGATAGCGTACTTAAATGCCATTAGTTTTTGATAACTCCGAGGTATTCTTTGCGGATATAGTTACCCATTGCAAAAGATGCTGGATGCACATCACAGTTGTAAAAGTTTAGGCCATCAAGCATATCTGCACGTTGCAAAATCACGTCTGCTGTGGGGTGGTAGCTTTTTGATGCTAGTAACAAAGTTGTGCCATCTTCAAGACGACAAGGCATAATGATCTTGAAATATTTTGCCATGATCTCCATAATGATCTTGTTCTCGGTAATATTTTCAAGTGAAGGATGAACACTCATTAAAAGACCATCCTCACTAAGAACACGCCCAAGATGAGCAATAACAGCCGCATCACATGGGATTTCGCAAAGAACTACTTCAAATGAAGCATCGTTTGCACCGCGAAGAGCATCGATGGAAGCTGGTAATATTGTCGCTTTGATCTCATTGTGACGAGCAACTTCTAGCTCAAGTTTTGCCGCATTATCACTAAGAATAAGGACGTTTTCTGGCTCTTTATGTGTACAAAGTGGTACATGTACCATCATTTCTGGATAGATAAAATCTTTCAAAATTGTTCCTGTTTTTAAGTTTTTGCGATTGTATCAGATTAGATTTAAAAAATATTAAAAAGTTCCCCTTATAAAAAGGGATTAATCTTGTCTCTTATTATAACTAAAAAATATTATAGATATAATTTTCATAAAAAGGAATCAGATAATGAATCTCAATCAAATAAGATCTTTTTGTAAAGTTTTTCGTACAGTTATCGGTGCTGGGCTTGTGGGTTATGCTATGGGTTCTGGAAATAGCTGGTTTTATCTTGGTGTGATTCCTCTTTTCGCAGGCGTTTGCGACGTTTGTCCTTTGTGTATGTTTTCTAAAAATTGTGACATCAACAAAAACTAAATAGCACTTTGGTATAATTGCACAACTTTAAAAAGAGCCTTACATGTAAAGGTCTAGGCTCTTGAACTTTCACACAGGAATATTTATGAGTCAAATAAGCTACAAAGACGCTGGTGTCGATATTGATGCAGGAAACAGTTTTGTTGAAAACATTAAACCTTTGGTTAAATCTACAAAAATCCCTGGTGTTCTAGGCGGAATCGGTTCATTTGCAGGTGCTTTTGAGTTGCCACGTGGATATGATGAACCAGTTATGCTTGCGGCAACGGATGGCGTAGGTACAAAACTCAAACTTGCTATCGACTCAGGTGTGCATAACACTGTGGGGATCGATCTTGTAGCGATGTGTGTGAATGACCTTATCTGTAACTTCGGAACTCCATCATTTTTTTTAGATTATTATGCGACTGGCAAACTTGAAGTTGAAGTTGCAACTGCTGTTGTAAGTGGAATTGCGACAGGTTGTATCGAAGCACAGTGTGCCCTTATTGGTGGTGAAACTGCTGAAATGCCGGGAATGTACAGCGCTGATGATTATGATCTTGCTGGTTTTGCTGTGGGTGTTGCTGAAAAAAGCGAGATGGATCGCGTGGCACTTGTACGTGAGGGCGATCAGCTGATAGCACTTCCAAGTTCAGGGCTGCATTCAAACGGTTTTTCTCTTGCACGTAAAGTTTTACTGGAAAAAATGGGTATGAAGTTTGAAGATGAAGTTGATGGAAAATCACTTATCGAAACACTTTTAACACCGACAAATATTTATGTAAAAACATTCAAAAAACTTAAAAACAAGATCGTAGCTCTTGCGCATATCACGGGTGGGGGAATCGTTGAAAATCTTCCTCGTGTATTGCCTGAGCATTTGATGGCTGAAGTCAAAGAAAGCAGTATTAGAACGCTTCCGATCTTTGATCTTATAGGTCAGCACGTAGCACGCGAAGAGATGTTTAGAGCGTTCAATATGGGCGTTGGCATGATCTTAGTCGTTCGTCCTGAGAATGTTGATGCAGTTCTTGCAAAAGCTGAGGGAAGTTACCATATCGGCGAGATTAAAAAAGGTGAGAGAAAAGCTATTTTAGTATAGCATTTTCAAACTCTCGGGCTTCACTTTTTGTGCGTGAAGCCAGTCTAGCTTTTGCGTAACTCAATTTGTACTCTTTTATTTTAAATCTCACTTCCCCATTTTAGTGAACCTAATCCATACTTTTCTCTTACTTTTTGTGCCTGTTTTGTCAGTTCTTGGAGCTTATTATTTTCATTCATCTCAAGCAGTGAAAGTTCACGTCGAGAGATATGGGTGAACTCGGATGAGTTGATCCCAAGATAGCTTACATGTAAGCGTTTTTGATTGTCCGCTTGAGAAAACATTTCGAGACAAAAATCTTTAAACTCTTTTTCACTAAACTCTTTTCTTCTTGTCACACTGATATGAGATTTTTGCTGATATTCATATCTGATGGTGAGCGAAAACGTTGTCGGAATAACTTGCAACTTTTGGATGGCAAAGAGAAGGTAGCGGGAGAGTATCACCACTCTACGGCGTATTTCGCCTCGCTCATGAACGGAATCAAATGTTCTAGAAATTCCTATGGATTTACGCTGAGATTTGAGATTGATCGGTGTGTCTATCTCGCCGTTTACACGTTTATACAGCTCTTTTGCATAAGGCCCCCAAGATTCGATAGTTCCGCGTCTTTTGCGAAGTTCTCCGAGTGTGAGTATCTGAGCATCTTGAAGTCTTGTCATCATAGACTTTCCGATACCCGAAAACTTGCTTACATGTAAAGGATTTATAAACTCATCGAAGTCCCACTCATAGATTGTCTTACACCCAAAAGGCTTTGCTTCGCCGGTTGCGAGTTTGGCAATGTAGCGTGAATGTGCCGCGCCGATAGAAACGGGAAGATTAAGCACTTTTTGTATCTCATGACGCAGAGAATCTATAAACTGAGGTACATCAATATCCTCTATCCATCCGCTCACATCTCCGTAAAATTCATCGATGCTTGCTTGTTCAACGAGTGGAATTCTTTCTTGTAAAAAAAGATGCAGTTTGTGCGAAAGCTCTTGATATAAGCCCATATTTGGTGACTTGATGATGAGATGCGGACAAAGTTGTAGCGCTTCGCTGATGCTCATAGCTGTTTTTATACCATATTTTCGAGCTTCATAACTTGCAGTTGTCAAAATACCTCGAATCTTGCCGTCTGGATCTATAAAATTTTGAAGATCATCATCTCTTTCGTCATATTTTTTATAAAAAGTTGAGACGAAGGAGCCTGAATTTGTAAGATTGATCCCTTGCTCTTGTGAACTCTTAGAAAAGATATGCGTATCGCTTCGCCCACCCACAGCGACGGGTTTATGCATTAGTGAGTAATCAAGCGTGCGCTGGGCAGAGACAAAAAAACAGTCTAAATCAATATGTATCTTCATAAGATGAAGTTTACAGTAGATTTAAAAGATAAGTCTAAAATATGACAAAATGATAATAAGTGACTTTTTTTGAAAGAGAAGAGTTTGTTAGAGGAATCTAAAAGAGAAAAACTCTTTTAGATAGGAAGAACACGGATTTTGTCTGAAAGTTTCTCTTTAAGAGTGCTTTCGATTGCAAAAAGTGTCCCTGTTGTTGAACTCGCACATCCATTACATGCACCGATGTATCTGATATAAACGTCTATGTAATCACCGCCATCTTTGATGTCGATAACTTCCATATTTCCGCCATCCATGATAAGGAACTGACGTACATTTTCGTCAATTACTGCATCGATCGCTTTGATCTTTTGAACCAAAGTCATAGTTGCGAAATCTCCGCTAGTACCAGCTTCAGCGGCTGCTTTCATTTTCTCTTCATCCATCTCACGGCGAGTATCTCTTAGGATATCAACAAGATACCATTCGCGCTCTTCGTGACCGCCTGGTTTGATACAAGATTTACAAAAACCGCCGGCTTTTGTATAGTCTGTGATCTGCTCGATAGATTTTAAGTCATTGAGTTTGATGACTTCTTTTAAAGTTTTAAGAGAAACACGCGCACATTCACACACGATAATTTCTTCTTCAAAACTCTCACTGTCAACACCTAAGTAAAGTCCAGCCGCTTTTTTGATAACATCATAAGCCATAACCGAACAGTGCATCTTTTGAGGTGGAACTGCTGGAGTTTCTGGATTATCACGAAGAGCGAATTCAACATCAATATTTGTGATCTTAACCGCTTCTTGAACTGTTTTACCGATACAAAGTTCAGTCATAACATCAGAACTTGCGATCGCTGTTCCACAACCAAAACTTCTAAATTTAGAGTTCACGATTTTGTCATCTTTAGGATCGATTTCCCAGTAAAGACGAACCGCATCTCCACAGCTCTCAGCTCCAAAATCAGCAACGATAAGTTTGTTCCCACGTTCTGCTGCTTCCTCTTCACTAATTTCACCTTGGTGCTGAGGGTTGTTCATAAGACGAGTCACTTTATCTGAATAAGCATCCCATAAAGATTCGCCGATTAAATCATTTTTTGCCATCTTGGTATAATCCTTAATTAAATTTTTATTTATATATTTTTGCTTCGTTAGAAGCAAGCTTCAGTAGCCTCAGCGGCTAGCGAAGTTAAAGGAATTTTATTCCTTTAACGGACTAATTAAATAATAGGTGCCATAAATCGCAAAACGATTAATGGTGTGCGGGAATGTGACATTCGCCAGCTTCTCCGCCTTTGGTCGGTTTTACAAGTGCGTAAGAGCTAGAGATTGCTCTAAGTCTTAGAACAGCCTCTGTAAAATGTTGGATAACATAGTCCACTTCTTCGTCAGTCGTATAACGGCTAAGACTTAGGCGGATACCTGTGTGTGCTAGTTCGTTGTCAGCACCGATTGCAAGCATAACTGTATTTGCTTCAAGATCTTCACTCGCACAAGCACTTCCTGTTGAAGCTCCGATGCCGAATCTATTGAGATCCCAAAGCATACCTTCACCCTCAACACCACGAATAGAGATCAAAATTGTATTTGGTGTTCTATGTTCGCGTTTTCCTACTGTAAAAGTTTCAGGGATAACTTTTAAAAGTGCATCTTCAAGGCGGTCTCTTTTTGCACTGATAGAGGTCATCTTCTCTTCGATGTTTTCAGTCGCCATCTCGATCGCTTTTCCCATACCTACAATATATGGAACATTCAGCGTTCCAGAACGGCGTCCACCCATTTGTGAGCCGCCATGCATGATTGGAGTAAGTTCTTGTGAGCCTTTGATATAAAGAGCACCAATCCCTTTTGGTCCGTGAAACTTGTGTGCGCTCATAGACATAAAGTCTACATGTACGTCTTGCATATCTACAGGAATTTTTCCAACTGCCTGAACACCGTCAGTATGAAATAATACACTTTTAGCTTTACAAATTTCGCCAATCTCTTTGATAGGAAAGATCATTCCTGTTTCATTGTTTGCCCACATAACAGAAACAAGTGCTGTTTTTTCAGTGATAAAACTTTTTACCGTATGTGCTTCAACAATCCCTTCCTCGTTTACTGGAAGATAAGTAACTTTGACACCTTGCTCTTCTAAAAATCTACATGTAGCAAGAACTGATGGATGTTCCACCTCTGTTGTTACGATGTGGTTTTTGTCACCGTTAACGATTTTATCTATCCAAACTGATTGTAAAACCCAGTTGTTTGACTCAGTCGCACAAGATGTGAAAACGATATCATCTTTATCTGACGCGTTGATCGCTTTGTAAACTTGATCTATTGCACTTGAGAGTGCAGGGCGAGACTGCGTTCCAAATTTATGAAGTGAGTTTGGGTTTCCATATATCTCACTAAAAAATGGAATCATTTGCTCAACTACTTCAGGTGAAGTCATCGTAGTTGCATTGTTGTCCATATAAACTTTCATAAAATCCCTTTATTTTTTTCTCTAGCTTAAAGAAGAGTAAATTTGTCCTCTTTTTATTGATGAGATGATAATACCTTCCTCATTTAAATAAGCTTAAGCAATATTAAGCTTTGTACTACTTTAAGGTATAATTTCATAAAAAGGCTTCTTATGTGCAATTTCAATAATTTATCGCAAGACGAGAAAGATACTCTCAAACTTCAACTTCAAGATATCATAGGTAAAATGGGAGGACTCAATTTTTTTCTATCTTTCATTGAAAAGATGCGTCTCATTAAGCCTCATCCTTTGTCTGCAAGAAACTCTAAGGCAAGTATTGAGAGATTTGAGATCTCTTGGGATAAGGTGATTTTCCTTGATAAAGTGACACTTTTGGAGAGCACGATCAAACAAAACAGAGATGAAAATGGATATGTGATTAAGTTTAATAAAGATGATAAAAAAAGTAAAACTATTATGAATCTTATCCGTACACTTTCTGTTATTAATTTTCAGTTTAAAGTTTCACATAGTATTGCGCCGATTGAATTTAAGATTTTTAACAAGATTGATGACTCAAGCGCAGAGCTCAATCCGCTTTTTGTAACATTGTTTTTTTGTTATGTGAATTTTGTAAAAAATGTTTTAAAAGACTAGTTATAAACAACTAAACCATAGTCATCACGCAGGTTGTAGAAAGTAGAGTTACTTGTAATCTCAAGATCTTTTAAACGGCCTAAGTGGAGAACAGCATTTTTATCCACCTTAATCCCAAACTCTACAAAAAACTTTTTGATATTTACAAATTTCACATCTTGAACATACTTATATTCAAACTCTTTATAAAGTTTCATCTTATCGTAGCTAAAGATATGTTCGCTTACATGTAACTGGTCTGAAGCATAACGGATAGGCAGATATCCAGAGAGATCTGTCAGTATCGGCTCGACATATGAGTATTTCTCAGGCAGAGTCTTTTTTTGGACAAAGATATATTTATTATTGAGTTTGATGTTTGGTGTATCTTTCCAATATTTATATAAGGGATTGGAAACATCAAGTTTTTCGCGGACTTCCCGCCAGAGCCAATAAGAGTTTAACATATTTGGTAAAGCTGACATAAGAGGATTTTACAAAAATCGATGTTCTATTTTGCTTAATTTAAGAAGGAAGTGAGTATGATTTCAGTCCTAACTACCAAAGCTCGCATAACTCAGTTGGTAGAGTGTTACCTCGACAAGGTAAAAGTCACTGGTTCGAGTCCAGTTGTGAGCACCATTCCTCAATCTGAATACCTTTAAAAAACCCATAAAATACGAACTTAAACCACTTAATCAATTTCTTTTTAGTCAAGCCACAAGAGAAAGACTATACTCTCAATGACGGCGGCGGCTTAATTATTTATATCACAATGAGTGGCACTAAGCAGTGGGCATTTAGATACACATACAACGGCAAAAGAAAAAAAACTTTGGAAGCTACCCACGCACTACTTTAAAAATGGTTATCAAAGAGTAAAATTGTCAAACCTTAAAGAGGCTTTGAAACTTCGTATTTTAGGGGGTTATTCACACATTTTGATGTAAGAATGGTGGACAATGTGAGATTCGAACTCACGGTAGGTTGCCCTACGGCCGCGTTCCAGGCGACTGGATTAAACCACTCTCCCAATTGTCCACGGTTTGGAGAGTGGCATTATAGCAAATTTTTTTTATAAAACCTTTATGCAGTCTTCCTGTTTGGGTACTAAACATAAAAAACTGTATGTTTCATCGCCGAGTGTTTCGTAAGCATGAGGCATATTTGCAGGGATTAAAAGTACATCTCCAGCTCCAGCTTCAAACTTTTCATCACCTATCGTCACAAGTGCTCGTCCACCTAAAACATACTGTTCATGTTCTATGATATTTGTATGCAGTGGCATATGCCCGCCAGCTTCGATTGTGAAGTTTCTCATCGCAAAGTTTGGCGATTCTTCAGGTGAGAGAAGCATCTTCATTCCTACACCTTTGCCCGCTTTTTGCGGTATAGTTTCAACATCATCTATTTTTTTATGCAGATACATTTTTTCTCCCAATTTGGAAATATTTTGCAAAAGCATAACATAAAAATTTAAAGGAAACACCTCTTGAGTTATTTTCATCGCGTCCATGTAGAAGTGACAAATATCTGCGGTCTTGCATGCAGCTTTTGTCCCCCAAAACTCCAACCCACAAAAACAATGACTTTAGAATTTTTTGAGAAAATCTTAACTGAGCTGAAGCCATACACGAAGAGTTTAGCCTTACATATAATGGGTGATCCGCTCACACTTTCAAATCTCGATAACTATCTTGATCTGTCTTTATCAAATGGTTTTGAAGTGGAGCTCACAACAAGCGGATATTATCTCAAAAAAAATCCTTTCTCTACGCTGTTTCATCCAGCCGTGAGACAGCTCAACATCTCACTCAATGCCTACAATAAAAATGATTCCAATCTTAGTTTTGAGCAGTATATGGAAGGTGTGTTAGAGGTTTGTAATGAAAAACTTCAAAATCATCCAAAGCCATTTATAAATCTGCGCGTCTGGAATCTCGATGAAAAATGTTCCGAACTTTCTTTCAATGAACAGCTTTTTGAAGTTTTAGGCGATCATTTTGAGCAAAAACTAAGTATGGAGGAAGTGCTTACATGTAAGACAAAATCGATAAGACTAGCCTCAAAAATACTGCTCAACTTTGACAGCTATTTTGAATGGCCATCACTCATCTCAAATCATGAAAGCCACGCGACTTGTTATGGTCTCAAATCGCACATTGGAATCTTAGCTAACGGAGTTGTCGTGCCATGTTGCCTTGATGGCGAAGGTGTTATCAATCTTGGAGACTTACATGTAAACACTTTGAAGGAGATTTTAGAGTCAAAGCGAGCACAAGATATGATCGAAGGTTTTGCACAAGGCAAAGCCATTGAAGAGCTTTGCTTGAAGTGTAGTTATAAAGATAGGTTTCAAGAATCTTTATAATCTCAGTTTCGGACTCGTAAAATTTAGATTCCAGTTTTACAAGATTTTGGATTACCGCTGTTATACCCTTGCTTAAACCATTGCATTCTCTCCTCAGAACTTCCGTGAGTAAAGGCATCTGGCACTACGTAACCTTGCGCTTGTTTTTGAAGCGTGTCATCGCCTATGGCATTTGCCGCGCCTAGTGCTTCTTCTATGTCTCCATCATCCAAATTATTTTTTTCAAAATGTGCCCAAATTCCAGCATAACAATCCGCTTGGAGTTCCACTTTAACCTGCATAGCATTTACCTCTTTTTTAGAAGACGCGGCTTGGTATTTGTGGGCTTTGTCCAAAGTTCCCAGAAGATCTTGCACATGGTGACCTACTTCATGTGCTATCACATAAGCCTCTGCAAAATCTCCCGGAGAGTTGTATTTGTTTTTAAGTTCATCAAAAAAACTCATATCGAGATAGACTTTTTTATCCACTGGACAGTAAAAAGGACCTGTTTGTTTGGTGGCATAGCCGCATCCGCTGTTGACTTCGCCGCGAAAAAGCACTAACTTCGGTTCGGTATATTGCAAACCATTTTTGTTGAAAAGAGTATGCCAAACATCTTCGGTCTGACCTAAAACAGCAGAAACAAACTCTGCGCTTTTATTATTTTCAGTAGAAGGCTGAACGTAGCTTTGTTGCTGGGGCACAGCACCACTAAAGTTAGAGAGTAAAGTGAGGGGATTGTAGCCTAGAAAATACGCTATAACGCCGAAGACTAAGACAATACGCCCATATTTGCTTCCGATTAAAAATCGTATTATAGGAACGGTTATATTTAAGCCGCCTCTCGTATTTCTTGACTGAGACTCACCTCGCAGATCTTCTATATTATTACTTCTTCGTAAATCTTCCCACTTCATACTATCTCCTAAACCTCTTTTTCTTCAAGCGCAAGAGATTTATGGATAAAATCGATATCGATATTTTGCTCTACATGGTAGGCAAACTCTTCGATAGAGTTTTTTTTGTATTCTTGAAAATTGTAGCCTTCATAGTTTTCATTGATCTGCGAAAAAAGTTTATTGCGAATGGCATCGCTTTCGAAAAATCCATGCACAAAAGTGCCATAAAGATTTTTATGTTTTTTATGCCGTTTTTTTGCGATGGCGTTGTGAATCTCATAGCCTGCAACATTACAGTCAAAGATTTCGTAGTTCTCTTTTTTGAGCACTTTTTTCTCTTTAAAAACAACATCGCCATCAAACCTTGCAAAACCCTCTATCTCTTCTATCTCAGACTCCACATGTAAAGGGTCAAGGATGCGTTCAAACATCATCTCATAACCGCCGCAGATCGCAACAATAGTTCTTCTTTTGGATTTTAAAATCTCTTCAAAGCCCATTGCTCGAAGCCACTGTAAATCCTCTACAACTCTTTTACTTCCGGGAAGAATGAGAACGTCCACATGGTTGGCTTCACTTGGATTTGTGATGAAGCTTAGCTCAACCTGCTCATCTGCAACAAGAGGCTCAAAATCGGTAAAGTTGCTGATATGTGGAAGCTTGATAACGGCGGCTTTAATGATCGTTTTTGAATGGTCTTGTGTATAACCCATCAGAGACTGTGCATCTTCAAAAGCGAGATTAAAAGGTTTGTAAGGCACAACACCGAGGACTTTGATACTAAAGCGTTCTTCTAAAATCATGATGCCATCGTCAAACAGGGTGATATCTCCACGGAACTTGTTGATGATAACACCGATAACATTTTTTTTCAAAGCTTTTGGAAGAAGAGCGATAACACCGATGATGGAGGCAAAAACACCGCCTCGCTCTATGTCTGCAACAAGCACGATTTTTGTCTTAAACTCTTCGGCTACAAAAATGTTTGAGAGGTCTTTATCCATAAGATTTAGCTCGACTGGACTTCCAGCTCCCTCAGCCACGATACATTCATATTCTTTAGACAGTTTTTTAAATGCTTTTTTTACATGGGGTTTGAGGGAGTTGATATTTTTGTAGTATTCATGCACGTCCATATCAGTGACTGCTTCACCGTTGATGATGAGATGCGCATGATTATTTGAGCCTGATTTTATGAGAATAGGATTCATATAGTGCGATGTTGGGATGCCGATAGCTTCGGCGGCAAAATGTTGGGGAATGGCAATCTCTCCGCCATCATCACAGACTTTGGAGTTGTTTGAGACATTTTGCGCTTTAAAGGGAGCGACTTTTACGCCACGTTTATGTAAAAGATAGGTCAGAGCAAAGGCGAGTGTTGATTTTCCAGCGTCACTGCTTGTGCCAAAGATGCTTAGTGAATTCATATTCTACACTCCTTCATCGAATTTTTCCAGTTTAAGTCAAAGTTTTTTTCGACGTATTTTTTGGTATGTGGAATAGTACAGCCTGAGCAGTCTTGGTGAATCGCATCGCCGTGCGCCACTAAAGTTCCAGCTTTCGCACCAATAGCACAAAAGCTGTATTTGGTTTTTTTTTCGATTTTTTTTATTCCATCTTCTTTAAAACGAAAGTGGGGGCAAGCACAAAAATAGCAGTTGAGGTAAGGGATGTCGTGGCATTTCTTTTGGGTTTCATATAAAAGGCAAAACTCTTTCTCGTGTTTAACCATATTTGAAAATTCAAAATACTCGATAATCTGCTCTTGCGTGAAGTTTTGCGCGAGCAGCTTATCTATAATATTTTTATGTTTTTGTGCATGTGAGTCAAACCACTCTGAGTAGGTCATACTTGCCTTTTGTGTTGAAATGATCGTAATAGGTACATAATGATAGCAAGTTCGACGATAAAAAGAGCTATATTCATATCATACACTTGCAGGTTTTTATCGCTTACATGTAAGAAAGTTTCAAGTAGTTTGTAAAAAAGATAAGAGAGTAACATCCCTGCGAGATAGCCTTTTTGTTTTACAACATCCACAAGCGTAAGTAGAGTTGGTTTTTTTAAAAAAAGTGTCTCTGCGCGCACAAGATAGGAACCAAAAGTAAAGGTCGCCTGATAGCTGATGTAGTAAATAAGAGCGGTTGTGTAGTTTTGTCCAAAGAGTAAAAAATAGGCGATGGCAAAAAGCATAATCACCTCGACAAGCAGGGAGATGCGATAAAAATAGTTTACATGTAAGATCTTTGTATAAAGCTTGGCGATGAAGAGCATTGAAAGTGCCAAGATGATCCCTCCAGCCGAATAGACAGAGGGTTCAAGGGGAATATAGATAATAAAAATACTCCCAATACTAAGTCCCATAAACAGAGAGTTTAAAAACTTATAACGTAAAAATTCTCTGTAGATGATGGTCATATTTTTCCTTAGAACTTGAGTTTAAACCCTGCTATCGCAGTTGTTGTATAGTTGACTGGATAGATCGCATTATCTTTTACCCACAAACCATTTTTTTGATTGAATAGATTGTTTATTTTAGCAAAGATTTCCCAATTGTTTTTTGCATAGGTCGCAGCGATATCAGTCGTAGTGTACGGTGCTTGTTTTTGACTGAAATTATTCGCAAAATCATCCGCTGCATAGGCTTCGCTTCTATATGTCTCGATGAGTGAAAGCGTTGCAAATGGATTTGGCAAGTAGTTGAGCGTTGCTTTTACCGAATGGTTACTCACTCCTGGAAGCTTATTGCCTGAGTAACTAGTATTGAAACTGTCTTGATCGATGATCGCTTGGACATAATTATAGTTTAATACACCATTGAACTGCTGATTGAGGATTATATTTTCAGAGAGATCAACTCCATATTTGTGGGATTTGTTGATGTTTGTATTTAGAGAATTTGGATTAGCTACATAGCTTGGATCATAATATATCTCATTTTTCAGATCAATATAATAGAGTGACGCTTTGAATTTATTGTTTTTTTGGATGTTGTTATAGCCGAGCGTGTAATTATTCGCTTCCATCGGATTTATATTTCCACTATAAAAAGTCTGATATGTAATGGAATTAAAACCAAAAAATTTGTCGATATCCGGTGCTTGATAGGAGTGAGAATAGTTGGCAAAAAGTGAGCTTTCTTTATCTAGTACATGGTTATAACCCAGCTCTACACCATGGAGTGTATGTGTTGAATTGAGCCCTTGATCGGCAAAATCATAATGCACTCTCTCAAATCGGTATCCAGCTTTAAATGTATCTGCTCCAAAATGAAATTGACTCATTAAAAAAACTGCATTATTATTTTTTGTAGTCGTGTCGTTTGAGCCTTTTCTATCTCCATAAAAGCCATCATAACCGAAGCTCAAATTTATAGAATCACTAATATAGTCCAAAGTTGCTTTTGCACTTTTGTAGTCATAAGCTGTAGAAAAATCATATGTTAAATTCGTGGATTTTTTATTTTCATGAGAGATGTCTACATGTAATGATAAGTTGTTGTTTATAAAATAACTTGCTCCAGCATTTAGGCTATCTGTATCAAAAATTTCGTGGGAAGCTCCCCAGTTCGTAGTTCCCGCTTGAAGTACGTTGTCATTGTATTCCGCTTTTGTCAAATAACTTCCGTTTGTCGTATCCGTCCTTGCAAAACTGGCTCCTAAGCGAAGTTCTAGCTTTTCATTTGGAGCATAGGCAAGGTTGAAATTTCCCGTTGAAAGTTTGCTCGCATCTTTGTTTCCATCTGCGTCAATAGTACGAATTCCATCCGATTTTTGAGCTTCTGCATTTGCTGAAATGGAGAGTTTGTCATCACTGTGATTGAAGTTAAATGAACCATCGGCTAGACCATAAGTTCCACCGTAAAACGCCACATCTTTTTCGTTGCTGCTTTTCTTTGTAATGATGTTGATGACACCCGCATTTGCACCATCTCCAGCTGTGACAATTCCGCTAGATTTGATGATTTCGATACGCTCAATTGAGTCTGGTGAGATGCCTGAAAGTAGTTGAGGAACGCTGTCGATATTGTTGATTTTTCTACCGTTGATAGTAACGACGATATTTTCATTTCCGTTACTTGTGCCATATCCGTGAAAATCGAGAAGCTGTGTGAAAGGATTGCCATAACTTGGCATTGAGATAACAGAAGTTTGTTCATTTAAAAACTCATAGATGTTTTGTACATGAGCTTTTTGGATATCTTGTGCGGTATAGATTTCAACTGCATCTGTTGATCTGAGTTCATCTGTTTTGATAGCTGTTGAATCTACTGTTAAGGGCTCAAGTATGACCGTGTCTTGCGCGTAAAGCGAACTTAAAAGTGATGCTAAAACTAGTGATATTTTTATATTATTTTTCATTGTTTTCCTTGAGTTATTTCATATTTTTTTTTGCTTATATTTAAGGTTGGTGTGAAGATATTAAGGTGGTGAGATAGAGGTGTTTAAAGTAATAAAAATTTGAGGTTGTGATTTTTGAAGTGCGTGGAGTTTGAGGGTTTTACGGGTGCGTTTTTTGTAAAAACAGTTACACTGGCAAGGTTTAAAAGAGAGTTCGAGAATGCCCGATGTGGCGGCGAGTTCCTCTTCCTCAGTTTCTGCTTCGAGTTCTTTACCTAAAAAGTTTGCCATATGAAAATTTTGTATTCTTGAGCACTGCGCATGAAGGCTTACAAGATTTGTTGTAGCGGTAATGGCGCGGAGAGTAAAATAGTTTTTACCAAATCCCTTGGGCAGTTTCATAGTTCTCATTTGGGGTGTTTTTTTGGAATTGTACAAGAATGTAGGCTAAAATACAACTATGAAACTATCTCACCTAAAACAACTCATCGATTATTTTAAAAAATTTCAAAAGATTAGCGCCATATACAGAGTCTCAGACACCATTATAAAAGTGGCATTTGATAGAGACGATGAGATCTATTTTGATATGCAACGCTCCAACTCGGCGATCTTTACAGTAAACAGTTATACCCGTTCAAAAGTCTACAATGCGCCCTTTGATGTCGTACTTTCAAAGCGTTTTAGTCGTTGTGAAGTGGAAGATGTTTTCCTCCTCGGCGATGACAAAATCCTCCGTTTTACAACCCTGCAAAAAGGTGCTTATAAAGAGATACGAACTTATCTGCAGTTTGAGTTTACAGGAAAATATACCAATGTCATCATCTTGGATGAAGATGAGGTTGTCCTTGAAGCTTTACGTCATATCGATCTTTTTTCCTCATTTCGTGAAGTGCGCGTGGGACAAAAACTGCTTCCTCCGCCAACTGCACCGTTTGTGGCAAAAGAATATCCACTTGAGGATCTGAAAAAGTTCCTTGAAGAGACGTATCAAGAGAGAATGAACTCAAGACTCAAAGTGTTAAAAGAACAAAAATCAGCACTTTTAGAAAAGAAATTGACGCGTCTGAAAAAATTGTATGGCGCACTTGATGATGAAAAAATCTTAAAAAAAGAGGCAGAAAAAAATGAGTATTTAGGCAATCTCATTTTGGCAAATCTACATCTGATAAAACCTTATCAAAAACACTTATATGTAAAGGATTTTGAAGGCAACGACGTAGAGATAAAAATCGATTCTCTTTTTGGCACACCAGCGGATATTGCCAAATATTTTTTTAAAACCTCTAAAAAACTCAAGCAAAAATCGAAAAATCTTCATATAGAACGTGCTTCACTTCTTGAAAAAATGGAGTTTTTAAAACACTTTATTCAGACTGTGCAAAGTGCAGTGGATATCTTCAAAATAGAACTTCTTTTCCCTGCAAAAAAACAGGAGAAAAAAGTAAGACAGAGTGAATCTATAGAGCAGTTTTTCATAGATGGTTATAAAGTGATGATAGGAAAGAGTGAAAAAGGGAATATAGAACTTCTTCAAAAAGCCAAAGCAAAAGACACTTGGTTACATCTCAAAGATCGTCCATCAGCTCATGTTATCATCGTTTCTGATAAACAAAATCTGCCTCATGATATCATCTACGAAGCCGCAAAGCTCTGTGCTGAGTTTTCTGTGTATGAAAAAGGACGTTATCTTGTAGACTACACTCCAAGGCGTGAAGTAAAAATGCAAGAGGGTGCAAACGTGTTGTATAACAAATATAATACAATCGAAGTTGCCCTGTAAAATAATTTTTTATTATATTAATGTGATATCTTTTTTTACAAAATTTGTTATAATTTTGTATGTATAGTTTAATTTAGTAGTTTTGAATTATTTTCAACTATTTTCTTAAACAAGAGGGAGAATTTATGCAAAAAAGAAGAAGTTTTTTAAAGTTGAGTGCGCTAACAGCACTCGCAATGCAAACACCATTTTTATTTACGGGTTGTGGTGGTGGAGGAGGTGGATCTGGCGGTGGATCGTCAGCTTCTGCAACAGGTCTGGATGCTCAGTTGGCAGCTATCTCGGCTCAACAAGCAACGAATAATACTTTACATCAGCAGTCGAGTAATTCATCTGCAACAACTGTCGGTGCAACACAACCTTATCCAAGCCAGACGTCAGTAGCTCTTGCATCAGTTTCTAGTACCGTCACTTATACTCCTACTTTATTTACAGCTTTTGCGGCTAATGCATTGAAGTTAAATACTAATCCGTTAAATCAAACATCAGGTCCAATTACAACGACTTATCCCTTAACTAATGATCTTTATCTTCCACAAGCTAGTGTATGGAGTGATTACGTATCTGCAAATAAAACGGCTTACGACAAGGCGACAGCTCAGCTCAACAATTTAAAAATGGCGCTAAGTAAGTATGGAGAAAAAACAGGCGTAGTTGCACAAAGTTCTACTGTAGTTGCGCAGACAAGTTTGACTTTAACAAGTGTAGATACATCTAGCTTGACAAGTGCCATCGGTGTGATTAAGGCTTTGAATCTTAGTACAGTAAGTAGCGTAACGTTCTCGCTTGCAGTTGATGGGTTAATACTTGCAATAAATTTAGTTGTTGGTTTGATCAACACTCTTATGACAAGTAATAGTGTAAGCGGTAATGCTGCAGCAGTAGTGGCTTTTAATGCTATAGAAGGGATTTTGAAGTGGATAGAAAGTAATAGTGTAAATGCTTTAAACAACGTTAATTTATCGACCAGTGGTGGTATTGTTGCAGGAATTGCCAAGATATCTGTTGTCGCATTGAGTGCGCTGAGTATAGCAAACCTTCAAAAAATCCAAAATACTGTGACTACAAGTTCACAGACGTCAGTTGCAAGTGTTACTACAGATCAACAGCAGATACTTGCATTTTTAGCAGCAAATCAGGTTCAAAGTCAGCTTATTCTTACGCTTTCAACTTGGGTACAGAATATTATGACCAATAATGTTAACTCTGTAAGTACGCTAGTGAGTAATGTTAACGGTGATCCAAGCTATACTCTGACAACCGCAGATACTGCCTTTATAGCTTCACTTAAACAGCAATCTACAGTTCTTAGTGTTCTTGGACTTGTCATGCAAGCGTTAGTTTACATGTATTCGTCTGGTGCAAGTACGACAAATACGACGACATTGGGCAGTGATGTAACAGCAAATTCTGCTTTGTTTGTAAGTCCAGTAAATACAAATAACACAAATAACACAAGTTTCACAAGTTTCATTAGCAGTATGCTCGAAACTAAGCCTTCAGGCACTGGTACGACTTCAACTTACTCGGTGATTACAGCATTATTGGCGACGTTGAGTTCTACTCCTTTACCTACAGGAGTTACCTCGACACCAGCTGGTTTTGCGACAAATATGGCAGCTATGGCGTATGACTTTACAATGAAGATGGAGAACGACGCTTATAACTTTGCAACGCTTGGTATGACTTACGGATATCTTTTTGCTTCTCAAGGCGAGTCAGTTGGTTTGATGGCAGATAGAATATTATTTATGTCGGTACAAATTGGGCAGATGGCAGATCGCATCGGCGAGATGGCTGATCGTATTGTTTATACTGAACAGTTGATCGTTTATACAGAGATGCTGATTCAAAACTTTGGACTCATGATGTATGGCGGAATGGGCACGATTAGTAATACGATGTTGACAGGTCTCGCGATTATATTTGATAGACAATGGTACACGCCGACATCTACGGCAAATGACCCAATTGTTGCCTCAATTACAGCAACAACATCACAGATGCTTACAAATATGCAACAGTATGAGATGGCTGTTATTGCAAATCAAAATACTTTACGCCAGACAACACTCGGAGCCCTTAATTGGATAAACGGTCAATATTAATTTCATTTAGTCTGTGTGCAAGCTCTCTTTGGGCTGCTCCTACAGCTACAGAGATCTACCAAAAAACAGTGAAGGTTTTTTCGGTTCCACAGTTAAAATTTCAAGTGCTCTCAACCATGACGAGTGGCAGTTATTCCCAAAAACAGCTTTTTAGTATTGCAAGAAGGCAAGATGGTGATATTACTTCATCACTTGTTTGTTTTGCTTATCCTGCAGATGTGAAGGGTACGGCCATTCTTATAAAAAAAGATGGTCATGATACACAAAGTTCAGTTTATTTTCCTGCTATCGGGCGCATTCGCTTGATCCCAAAAGAGAATGAAAACGAAGAGGTTTTTGGGCTTGGTCTTTCTTTTTCTGAGTTACAGAACAATCAGATAAATCTACGTTTTCTTCCTCAAAAAATGAAAAATGCACGAGAGTATTATGAGATTGAAAAAAGAGTGGATAATCATAGAACAATTTATGAGATTGACAAAGAAACTCTCATCTTAAAGAAGATGGATGTGTACGATAATGCAACTCTTGAAAAAGAGATATTTGTAGATGATTCAAAGGTTGTTGAAGGAAATATGATGGTGACAAAATGGCATATTTTAGATCATGTTAAAGATCAGACTTTGACTTATACAGTAAGAGAGAGCAGTGTACAAACAAAGGTAGAAAAAAAGCTTTTCGTAAACTCTTTACTTACGCACTGTAAATTTTAAAGTATTTTCTTCGTATTGTTGGTACTATAAAGATAATAAACACGAGGTTTGCACTTAGCAGTAAGGCTAAGTCCATCGCAAACGCTCGCATAATTCCCCCTACAAAAAACATCCCTATTAAAAAGATCAAGATTGAGATATTGGATATGAAAATCGGTTGTAAAACAGTCGTTTCGCAGGCTTCATTTTCCCCTTTATAACATACAAAAAGCTGAATAAGCGAGTCTGTGATAAGTCCGGCATAAAGAATTACGCTGATAAGGCTCACAACACTAAGCGGCTTATCAAATCCCATGTGAACCAATACTAAAGTGCCTAAAGAAAAGAGGGCAGAGAGAAAAACACTCACAATGCTAACAGGATTTTTACAAAAAACCCAAAAGAAGAGTGCTGTGGCTAGGAGAGTAAAAAGAAAACCGATTAAAAACTCTTTATCAAAAATACTAGTATAGTAGTCAAAATCAGAGATCTTTCCTTGTATCTGGAGATCAAAATTTGGGTAATTTTGAGCAAGTGAGGTGATGTTTTTGAGCATATCACGCATTTGTTTTGTTGGCGTATCTAAGGAAATAGAGATAACTAGATTACTTTGTTGCATGTTCGATGATAATAGGTTAAAACTGTTGTGCATAAGAGTGTTTGCAAGTAAAAACTGTGGATAAAGGTCTTTGTGCGTTTTGTCAGGTGCAAGTTCTTTAAAGGTTTCAAAAGCTTGAGGTTCGCTCGCAATGATTTTTCCAGGGATAATTTTTTTGAGTTCTTGTTCAAAACGAGACAAAAGAGCAAAGTTTTTTGGGTCTGTGTAATAACCTTGTTTGAGTGAAAGTGTGATGACAAACGGTAAAGACACAAGATTGTTTTGCTCAAAACTTTTTATCTCTTTGATCTGGTTTGAAGATTTTGAAAGAAGATTGATGATATTGAGATCGATGCCGAGTGTTTTAGTAGAAAATAAAGTTATACCGATGATAGCAAATGTCCCTAGAAGTAAAATACTAATCTTGTTACTAAATCTATGCTTTTCAAAGAAACTGTCAAAGTAATGCTTATAATGATCTGGCTGAAAGTAACGTATGAGATAGATACGAACATTCATATAAAAATGCAGTACAACAAGTCCAACGAGGAGCATAACACCAAAGGAATGGATCAGACCAAACTGTGAACTAACAAGAAAAAGTGCGCTCAGCATCGTTGCAACCACTGAGATTTGTATCCCAAAAAAGAGACGTTTAGCGTTCATTCCATCTGAGTAGATATAGTTGATGAGAGTCAGAGCATAGATGATAAGAAATACCGTAGCAAGTAAAGAAGCTGTGTTGATTTCAAAAAAATTCAAAGAAAGTATAGAAAGTAAAAGTACAGAGTAGATTGCCATTTCAAGAAGTATATCGAGCCATAGCCGTAAAGGAATGAAAAACAGTAAGATAAGCAGAACGAAGGGAAAAATCATTTTTGCATAATAGCTGAGCTCTTGAAAAAAGTTCTCAAAAAGAATAGTCCCAACCATCGAAGTTCCACTTCTTTCATACTGTTTTGTCATCTCCAAAACAGGGCGGAGTTTTGTAATATCAAAGATCAAAATATAGGTATCTTTGTAATTGGGAAGAGTAATATATTTTTCAATTTTATGGGATTTTTCAAAATCTTTAGCAATCTGTACTGATGGAAGTTTGCAAAATAGGTATTGCATTTTTCCATTAGATAATTCCATCTTCGAATCTTCAGATTGGCTATGTGGAAGAAAAGAGTTCCACTCTATTTGCTTCACATCTACATGCTTTATGAGCACAAAGTCAAGCAGAAGTATCAAAAAGAGAAGAAAGATTTTTATTGATATTTTCAAAATGAACTTCTGAGGGTAAAGCTTAGAGTATTTGTCTGGCTGTTATTGGCAGATGCGAGTCCTTGAATGATAAAATCTGTTTGTTTATAACTAAGAGAGATCTGCGGATTAATAGCTACATCATTTTGCTTATCAACGGCTTCTCCAATAAGACGGTTTTGAAATCCCATTCGAAAAATCCAAAAAGTAGTAGGTTCAAATTTTGTAGTAAACATTGAGATGAGAGCACTTTTATCATAGGCATCTAGATGAATATACTGAGTTTCCAATGCACAATAAGTAGTGTTATAAGTATGATCTATAGAAAAACCACCAGTTGTCAGGGATCCAAAAGTATTGACTAAAGGCACTTTATCTCGGTAGCTGATCTCTCCACGAAGGCCATAAGAGTCAATAGTTGTTTCTTTATAAAGCCCAACTTGCTGATAACGAAAACCCTCCACTGATTTGATTGGGTTGTAATCAAATGAAGTAATATAATCTCCAAGTGCTGGAAATGGATTTCCTTGGTTTTGGTATGTTTGTGCGGCACTTACTAAATTTGCATCCACTTTTATAAGTGGAACTTCTGAATAACGGTTGAAATACACAAAGCCAGTTTTGACCTCTCCATCATTATGTTCGAGGATAATCCCAACTGCGGAATTTTTTAAAGAGAGGTAACCCTGTGAAGGTGATTTTGAAGCAATGTCTTCTGCAAGATAGGGGCTTAGAACATTATAATAAGTAGGAGCAAAAATATATTGTCCTAAAACACCATTATTAAAAAATCTGCTATAAGCTTCTGGAAGAAAAGTATTGAGAGCATAGTTAACGTAGTATCCTTTATAGTCCTGATTTTTTGCATCAAAAGGAATTCCATAGAGTGAAACTTTCCAAGCATTGTCCACATAGTAGTCCGCATGTGCCATCCAAAGTGGAGTTCGTTTAATATTCATATTTGGATCGTCATAAAATTCAAGTCTTGGAGGATTGAGAGTATCGAGCATACTAAAATAATCTAAAACACCTATTTTCTCAACCATTTTTCCTATTTTAAAGTGAAATGATGAGTTGAAATACTCAACATAAAGATGATTGATAGGTATCTCTTCATTTGGCTGACTTCTTTGGACAAACATACCACCAGCTACTTTGTAATGGTCACTTTCATAGTATGATTCAAAGAGGGCAAAACCGTATGGAGAGTTTGGAAAAGCATCTTTATTGGTCATAACTCGCCCTATAAAAGTAAGATCGACATGCTGATTTGTGGTGTTTGTGTCATTATTATCTTGATTAAGAGCTTTTTGGATTTCCGGATCGTCAAAACCCTCCTCTTTTGTATCGGCAGCTTGAAGCCATGATACGCTGATTACTAAGAGTATGAAAAGAAATAATTTCATTCGTCTCCATTGTTATATTTATAGATGAAAGCCAAGCCAAGAGTGTGGAAGCTTGATTCTGAACGGGGTTCATACATGCCAGATACTACATTGGAGAGACTAATATCCCAAGTTTTATAGGTGTAATTTAGTTGAAAATCCCATAGTCTATTGAGTTGATGAGTCCAAGGAACCGAGATAGCATATCCTTGAGTATCACCTAGATCAAAAGTTCCATAAAGATTTGAGGACATTGTTGGGGATAGAGCACGATGATATTGGATTGAAACACCAAGGTTGTCATGTTTAAAAATATTTTTGGTAGCGCCTGCTTTTATAAAACCATAGAACCACTTATATGCCTCTTCATGTCCATCTGCAAGGATTCTGTCCCATTGACGATAGCCCAAGCCTCCTTGGAGAGAAAAAAGAAGATTAATTGCACTCATGTTTTGAATATAGCTTAGAGTGCCATCATTAAGTTTATTTGTTGTTTGTAAAACTAGATCACCAAATTTTCCATTTGGATTGTTAAGATCAGATCCGGTGTATGTAGTTGTACCTTGATAATGAGAAAAAGAGAGGTCGATAAATCCACCATCTTGATCGATTCCATCTAGAAGTCGTGTCTGGTAGCCAAGGGTAAATCCAGGCAGAGCATCACTCTTTTCAGAATCGAGTTTTTTCCCACTTTGGCTGTACTCCATATAGTCCACCGACATAAGGTTAAAACCTACAGTGAGTTTTGTATCATCAGACGCCGCGTATGTGATAGTTGTAAAAAGTAAGATGACAGTTAAGCGATGGAATAAATTCATGTATAAGACCTTTTCATTATAAGAATATAGTATACTATAAAAATTTTTTGATGTTCATAAACGTGTGTCAAATCTAATTACAAATAAAGGAATTTTTGCATTTTGAAAAAATATGTTATCTCTCTTATTCTCTCTCTAAATCTATATGCTGATGTAGCTCCCGATATTACAACAATTATAAATATTACTGATACAGTAGGTCAAGGAATTAGTACTGTCAATGTGGCGACAGGTGGAGTATTTGCTTTTTTAACACATGGCGAGATAGAGTATGGAATAGGTACTATGGAGCTCCAAGGTGGATTCTTTGGCCTCAATGGTAAGATCAGCGATAAGATTACAACTTATACTATCAAAAATGAACACACTAATCTTTTTAATAGTAAGTTGAATATCAATTATAAGATTAGCTGGTATGACTCGGGTAAAGTTGACCAAGGCATAGCCTCTTACAACGGTTTCGCAAACTCTACAAATACAGTAACTCAGGGTGCTTTTACACTTCCTGCTATTAATTATAAGGTGAAAGGACTTGATGCTGATATTGGTATTGGATGGGATATTGTGCATGCAGGTAATCATGATTATTTGAGTATAGGACCAGATATTGGGATCTCTTCACCTGTACTTGAAGCAACAAGTAGCAGCAGTAGTAACAGTGGCTCAAGCAGCTCTGGTCAGCTACTTTCTTTTATATCAAGTAATACAAATATATGGACATATAAGATAGGCGGACAGATACGTGCTTCTAAAAGTCTAAACCAATATCTTTACATATATGCATCCTCTGTATATGCATATCAAACGGCAAGAGTTGAAAATAAAACGATAGGCCTGAATGTCCAGCTTGATGGAAGATTTAATGAAAATGAGATAGGGATCAGGCTTCAGCCTTTGGAATATAAGTATAAGATAACATCTTGGTTTTCTATCAATCCAGAGCTCTATTTTACGGCTGGTTGGCGTTATAGCCAATGGACTCTTGATAAGATGTCTGTAGATCTTTTTAACACAGGCATTCCACTTTCTCCAAGTAAATTTCAAATGACATCGTCTGCGAGTTATGTTGGAATTGGATATTTATTTTAAAAAAAACTTTTTTTGTCGATTTCCTGAGTATGGTGTAATTCTACGTAAAAGGAGCAGATAATGGCACTTGATGCAGTCGGAAGTACAATTTATGTTAACCAGCAAATGGCAAGTGTTTCAAGTGAACATACTGCAAGGCTGAATCGTATCGAGATGCAAAATGTTACAGCTGCCATTGCTGTAAATACAGAGGAAAAAGAGGTCATTGAAGTTCGTCCAGCAGAGGAAAATCACTCTGTTGATGAAGATCGTGAGCATGAAAGACAAGAGCATGACGAAGAGCAAAAAAGATCTCCAAAGAAGAACCATGAAGATGAAAAAAAGGATGATTCTTCACTCTACCATTTAGACATTAAAGTCTAAGTTAGATATAATCGAAGTATAAATTTTTAAAAATGGAATTCCTTATGAGTATATTAAAAACGGATGCTTCTTTGAAAGATAGAATCGTAACAGGTCTTGCCCTGATTGCGGGCGTTACGGGCGTTGGGTATGTAGACAATTTTTATTTGACTTGGCTTGTTCTTGGTGTTGTCTATCTCTTTGCATTTTATGAAGCAAACGCGCTCTTTGGTTTAGAAAAAAACTCACTTTTCTTTTACGCGGCACTTTTATGGGTTGCGGCTCTTTTTTACCCTTATGGTGATGATCTTTTAGTCATTTCAGGTGTCATCTTTTTTGGCGCTGTTGCATACACTCAAAATATCCCGTGGAAAAACTTTTTACCGTTTTTATATCCAACGGCAGGGATGCTTTATATCTGGACACTGTACCAAGAATATGCGATGGTCTCACTTTTATGGCTTGTTGTTGCAGTTGCAGCTACAGATATCGGCGCTTTTGCTGTTGGTAAAACGATAGGAAGAACACCATTTTCTCCTACAAGCCCAAAGAAAACGGTTGAGGGTGTTGTCGGTGGAGTTCTCATTGGTACGGCTGCGAGTTTTTACTTTGGCGTTATGATTGTTGGCACACCTTTAGCCATTATTATCTCTTTTCTTGTTGCTTTTGCATCTATCTTCGGTGACCTTTTTGAAAGTTATCTCAAGCGCCGAGCTGGTGTGAAAGACAGTGGACATATTTTACCCGGTCATGGCGGCATACTCGATAGAATAGATGGTTACCTTTTTGCATCGGTGGTTATGATCGTCATGCTTCGTGGTCTGGTTTAACACTTGATCCTTCTTGGAAGTACTGGCTCCATCGGAGTCAATACACTCATTATCGCCCAGCGTTTTGGCTTACATGTAGATGTTTTAGTTGCAGGTAAAAACATTGCTCTTTTAAATGAACAGATAAAAATCCACAAACCTCGTTTCGTTGTCGTTTCCCATAAAGAAGATTGCTACCATGTAAAGCATGAGAATGTTTTATATGGCGAAGAGGCGATCTTAGAAGCGATAGAAAACTCATCTAGCTCTTTGGTGGTCAATGCGCTTGTAGGATTTTTAGGACTTCGTCCGACTCTTAAAGCCATAGAATGTGGCAAACGCGTAGCATTAGCAAATAAAGAGAGCCTCGTTGCTGCGGGTGCTTTTGTGGATATCACAAAGATTCAACCCATAGACAGTGAACACTTCGGTCTTTGGTATCTTTTACAAAACAGAACCATAGCGAGTATGACTATCACCGCAAGCGGTGGAGCATTTCGGGACTGGGATCTGCATGATCTTCCAAATGCAACGCTCGAAGATACACAAAAACATCCAAACTGGTCGATGGGACAAAAGATAACTATAGACAGCGCAACGATGGTCAACAAAATGTTTGAACTTTTAGAAGCAAGATGGCTTTTTGGTGAGGGCAAATATGACGCTATCATTGAGACGAAATCCCTTATTCACGCACTTATAAACTTCAAAGATGGTTCGACAACGGCACATATTGCCAATGCTTCGATGCAACTTCCAATCTCTTATGCGATTATGAATAGAGTCGATGAGCAGATTTTGGAGCCTGTAGACTTAGTTAAAGCTGGCAGTTTAGAGTTTCGTGAGATAGATGTTAAACGTTATCCAATCTGGCAGATCAAAGATGAACTCCTCAAAAATCCAAAACGTGGCGTAGTGGTCAATGCGGCAAACGAAGCGGCAATCAAGAACTTTATTGCTGGGAAAAAAGGGTTTATGGATATCTCAAAAGATATTATAAAAGCATATGAGAAATTCGATTATGAGCCACAATGTGTTGAAGATGTTTTTGCAATGGACAAAGAGGTACGAAGATTTGTGGAGATGCTTGGATGAAAACACTCATCTTGCATGGTTGGGGCGGAAGTGATTTTCCTCACTGGCAAAGCTATCTTGCGGGTGAACTCTCTAAGGATTACGGCACGGTTTCTTTTCCTCTTTTAAGTGAAAAAGATGCTCCGATAAAAGATGTTTGGATGGCTCAAGCTCAAGAGATTCTTGAAGATTTCAAACCCGATGTCATCGTATGTCACTCTTTGGCAAATATCCTTTGGTTTCATCTGTGTCATGATAAAAAGATAAAAAGGAACATTAAAAAGCTCTTTTTAGTTGCACCGCCAAGCCTTACATGTAAGATAGAAGAACTTTCCACTTTTTTTCCTTTAACAGTTCCAAATGACTTAAATGCACAAAGTGTGACACTTATCACCTCTACAAATGATCCATATTTATGTGAAGATGAGGCGCAGAGTTTAGCAGGGGCTTTACGCCTAGCAGAGCATATTGTTTTAAAAGATGCTGGACATATCAACACGGCAAGCGGATATGGCGAGTGGGAAGAGATCGTAGATTTGGTGAAGGGTACTTATGAAGTTTAATGATCTTAATACCGATTCTTTGTGGGTTATAGATTAGAGAGAGATAAATGAACTACATAGGCTCAAAATTTAAACTCTTATCTTGGATAGAAGATGAGGTCAGAAAAGCGGTAGGCACTGATCTGACAGACAAAGTTTTTTGTGATATCTTTGCAGGAACGGGAATAATCGGCAGGACGTTTAAAAAAGATGTGAAAAGTGTTATCAGTAATGATTTGGAGCATTATAGTTTTGTCTTAAATAAGAACTATATAGAAAACTCCAAATTACTGGATAAAAAAGAGGATTATATTGAGAAGCTTAACAGCTTAGCACTCATGGAAGATGGATTTATATATCAACATTATTGCATGGGAAGCGGAAGCGGGAGACAATATTTTAGTGATACAAATGGTCAAAAGATAGATACGATTAGAATCAAGATAAAAGAGCTTCATGAGAGTCAAGAGATAGATGATGATATGTATTATTTTTTACTTGCTTCTCTTATTGAAAGTGCGGATAAAGTTGCGAACACTGCTTCCGTTTATGGGGCATTTTTAAAACATATTAAAAAATCTGCGGCAAAAGAGCTGATCTTACAATCCGCAGAATTTGGTCAAAGTGAAAATAATCACAACGTGTTTAATGAAGACAGCAATGAGCTGATAAAAAAGATAGAGGGTGACATTTTGTATCTTGATCCGCCGTATAATGAAAGACAATATAGCGCAAACTATCATATCTTAAATACAATTTCGCTCTACGATGAGTTTGTTCCACAAGGAAAGACAGGGATGAGAGAGTATAATCGTTCTGACTATTGTAAAAAGAAAACAGTCCATGAGAGCTTTGAAGAGCTGATAAAAGACGCAAAATTTAAATATATCTTTTTAAGTTATAACAATGAAGGTCTGATGAGTGAAGAGGATGTGAAAACAATTATGTCCAAATATGGAAAATATGATTTAGCTATGACTCAATATCAAAGATTTAAAGCAGATAAAACCGAAAACAGAAATCATACAGCAACTTCAACGTATGAGTATTTGCATATATTAATAAAGGATGAAGTTTGATTCTTTCCATAGAAAGTTCGTGTGACGACAGCGCGATAGCTATTACAGAGATCGCTACACGGAAGCTTCTTTTTCATAAAAAGATATCGCAAGAGATTGAGCATTCAGTGTATGGCGGTGTTGTTCCTGAACTCGCTTCTCGTCTTCATGCAGAAGCGCTTCCTCGCATTTTAGAACTTTGTAAGCCATATTTTAGTCAGTTAAAAGCTGTAGCAGTGACGACAACTCCTGGACTTGCGGTAACACTCGTGGAAGGTGTGACGATGGCAAAAGCGGTGAGTATTGCTTTAAATATCCCCATCATCGGCGTAAACCATCTCAAAGGACATATCTACTCACTTTTTATTGAGAAAGAAACGGCTTTTCCTTTGACTGTTTTGTTAGTTTCTGGCGGACATACACAAGTGATAGAGGCAAAAAGTTTCGAAGAGATGAAAGTAGTTGCAACAACTGGTGATGACAGCTTTGGAGAGAGTTTTGACAAAGTGGCAAAGATGATGGATCTTGGTTATCCTGGCGGACCCGCAATCGAAAAATTAGCAGTTGATGGAGATAGAAAAAGATATCCTTTTACGATTCCTTTGCATCAGTCTCCCTTAATCGCTTTTAGTTATTCGGGACTTAAAAATGCTGTAAGACTTGCAGTTTTAGATGCTATGTCTGAGGATTATAAAGATATCGCCGCGTCATTTGAACATATCGCAGTAGCGCATCTGATCCAAAAACTCAAAAAATATTTTAAAATAAATCCTCCTAAACAGTTCGCCATTGTGGGTGGAGCGAGTGCAAACCAATACTTGCGAAAACAAATAGAAACATTAATAGCACCTTTTAATGCTACGCTTTTACTCTCAGAACTCAAATATTGTTCAGATAATGCAGCAATGATAGGAAGAGTAGCTGTAGAGATGTATAATAAAGAGATGTTTACACCGCATAATGAGTTACATGTAAGCTCGAGAAGCGTATTATAAGCTTAAGAGAAACTTATACAAGAAGTGATATAAGCTAATTAAGACAATAATTATCCGAATTAAGTAAACTGTCGCTATAAAAATAAAAATCAAATACAAGGAGCCAAAATGGCAACTACAAAATTCAAAGGTACAGACGTAGAGTTATTAGGAAATGAAGTAAATGTTGGTGATAAAGCACCAGAAGTTACAGTTGTAAACTCAGATGGTTTAGGTGACGTAGTAGTTGGTGGAGCTCAAGGGCACAAACAACTTATCATCGTTGTTCCTTCATTAGATACAGGTGTATGTGCAGCTGAAACTCGTAACTTCAATGCAAAAGCTGCTGGTTTAGAAGGTGTTAAACCAACTATCGTTTCTTTAGACTTACCATTTGCTGCTGGTCGTTTTTGTCAAGCAGAAGGTATCTCTAACCTAACTGTTACTTCAGATTTCCGTAATAAAGATTTCGCAAACGCTTACGGTGTACTACTTGGTGGTTCTGTACTTGCTGGTGTTACATGTAGAGCAATCTTCGCAGTAAACGAAGAAGGTATCGTGACTTACAAAGAGATCGTTCCTGAAATCACTGAAGAGCCAAACTACGAAGCAGCTCTTAACGCTGTTAAATAATTTTAACTAAGCTTTAAATAAACTACTCCTCCTACTTGCTCAGAGCATTGCCTGCTCTGAGCTATTTTAAACATTTCTACGATAAACTTGCCTTTTTAAATATTTCAGAGGCTTTCTTATGAAAAAAATATTATCTATTGTAACTCTTACTATTTTGATGGCTTCAAATTCTTATGCCGATATCACAAAAGTCGAGATGGGCGCGGGTATTTGGATGCAAACTCCAAGTGGATCTGTAAACTACAATGGCAGTGCAAACGGTTTGAATGTGATGAAAGAAACACAAGATAGTTCTAGATACATTTGGGCACTTGTAAAACATCCACTTCCAACTATCCCAAATCTTCGTGTTGAGTATGTAAAGATCTCTTCAGATGGTACTGCAAATGGAACTTGGGGATCAACACCAGTCGTTTCGAGCAAAAGTACCCTCGATATGCGACAGATCGATCTGATTCCTTATTATAATATTTTAGACAATACTTTTTGGACAACTTTGGATCTAGGAATCGATATAAAAGTTGTGGATTTGGATTATAAGATCGCATCAGCTTCTTATGAATATAAAAAAACAGTGCCCCTTCCAATGGCTTATGCAAGAGTGAGAGTAGAAGTTCCAAGAAGTAGTCTAGGCGGGGAAGCAGATATAAAATATATCACAGACGGCAGTTCTGTTATCTCTGATGCAAGGGTAAAACTTGATTATACTTTTAGATCATTTCCTGTAGTTCAGCCTGCACTAGAGATCGGTTATAGAGTACAAAAAATCAAAATTGATGAATCAGATGAGGATATTAAAACAAATATAGATTTTGCTGGATTTTATGCTGGTTTGATGTTGAGATTTTAACAATGAAGTTTTTTTTATTGAGTTTGATAGCTATATCTGTTAGCTTGACTGCTTTTGCTGAAGTCATTACCTCTTTTGATCCTCACGGCAAAAAAGAGATCGCTCTTACTTTTGATGCTTGTGAGACAAAAACACCTTCTTATTTTGATCCTGTTATTTTGGAGTATCTTATTATACATAAGATTCCAGCGACTTTTTTTGTGAGCGCAAAATTTGCACTGAGGAATCCTGAGATTTTAAGTGAAATCATTCAAAAATATCCATTTTTAGAGATAGAAAACCATTCTTATCACCATTATGCACATATGGAAGATCTCAATGCCTCGATGGTTCATGATGAGATAAAATCAACTGAAGATATTATCTATAAAACAACTGGCACGAAGACAAAATACTTCAGATTTCCTGCTGGAAATTATGATGAGCCGACGCTAGAAACTGTTGAATCGATGGGATATAAAGTGGTGCATTGGAGTTTCGCAAGTGGTGATCCAGATAAACATGTTACAGCTGAAAAGATGATACCTTGGGTCACAAATAAAGCAAAATCAGGCGATATTTTGATCTTCCATATCAACGGTCGTGGGTATGCAACGCCACAAGCACTGCCAAAGATCGTGGAAACTTTACAGAAAAAAGGTTATACCTTTGTTCGATTGGATAAAGTGCTTTAGTCTTACATGTAAGCCTTATCAACGATGATTATCTCCCGTTGTAACTCAATGCCAAACTCATCTTTTACTTTCTTTTCAACGAGTAAGATAAGTTCCATGGCATCTTCAAACCTACCATTTCCGTGATTGACTAAAAAGTTTGCATGTACTGAGCTAAACTCCATATCGCCTATACGTTTTCCCTTAAGTCCCACTGCTTCTATAAGTCTGCCAGCATAATCTCCAACAGGATTTTTAAAACAACTTCCTGCACTTGACTCTTTAGGCTGATTTGAACGCATATTTTTGAAAAGATCCATCTTCTCTTCGCTAAAGCCATCTTCTATTTTAAATTTTGCTTCAAAAACGACATCTTGTATGGATGTGAATCTATAGCCATACTCAATATTTTCTTTTGGAATTTCACCTTTACAAGTAAGGATAGAAATAAGATTATTAAATATTTCAAACTCTTTGAGTCCTGCATTCATTTTAAGCATTCCACCCAAAGTTCCAGGCAGACGTGATACAAATTCAAAATTTGCTATATTGTTTTTTTTACAAAATGATGTGATTTTTCCACTTGGAGTTGCCGCACCGATCACTAAAACACCATCTTCTATCTTTATATAGTCATACTTTTTACTCAGCATCATAAGCAGTGGCGGATTTGTGCCGATAAGGACATTGTTTGAAGCACCAAGAAGATAGTGATCACTTGGATACTGGAAATCTTCGATCATAAAAACATCAGCCTCTTGACCGACTTTGATGGAACTAAACTGTTTAAAATTGATAGTTTTTATCATGATTATTGTACAAAGGTAGGGATCATATTGAAAACTTCTGTGGAGAAATCCACCATTTCGTTCATCATCCAAGGCATTGTCAAAATAATAATAATAACAACACCGATGATTTTAGGAATAAAAGAGAGAGTCATCTCGTTAATCTGTGTCGTTGCTTGAAAGATACTCACTGCCAAACCGATAAGCATCCCAACCAAAAGACTTGGAAGAGACAATAAAAGAGCAATTTTGAAAGTTTGGATCCCTAAAGCGATGAGTTGTGAATCCATTATGAGTTTCTCAAAGTTTCATATTGTGTTGGGATAAGAAAATCTTCTATTTTAAGAGGAGTTTCATAAAATCCATGTTCGTAACCGATCTCATAGAGCTTATTTACAGCTTTTAGTTGAAGTTCATTCATACTTATGGAGTCATCATTGGCATAAAGCTCCAAGTATTTTGCCAAAGTAGGCGCATCAACACGAACAAGATCACGCTCAATAAGCATTTTTGAAAGTCTTTCTTTGTGAAGACGGGCAACATCGACAGCTTTTGTTAGCGTTCTTTCGTAATCGATAGCTTTATTGAGTGGGATAGAACGACGTATTGCCATCCCACCAAGCGGTAGAGGAAGTTCTTTTCCTGCGAGTTCCTGCCAGATATCCCAAATCTCACGCTCTGTTTCAAGTTCATCTGAATAGGTCAAGATACTCTCATGAATCAAAACTCCAGCATCAACTTTATCGCTGATAACAGCATCCTCGATCTCTAAAAAATTCATATAAGTAACGCGAGCATCAGGGTAGGCGATGCGAAAAAGCATAGCATTAGTAGTATACTTTCCACTGAGCGCTACTTTGAAGTTCTTCTTGAGTTTTGTTTCTTTCTTTTTAACAAGTTTAGGTCCATACCCCTCGCCAAAACTCACAGCCGTACGAAGTGGAGCATATTGCTCTCTTATATGTGGATAAAGTGCAAAACTTATCGCTGCAATATCGTAATTACCACTTAAAGCTGCAACATTGAGAGTCTCTATATCAAGAGCGATATTGTCAAATATGACACCATCCATATTGACCCAGCCGAACTTAATCGCATAGTACATAAAGATATCATCAGCATCGGGAGAGTGTGCAATAAGAATTTTTTTCAAAGTTATATCCATTAATTAATAAATCAATTTAATTTTAACCAAATAACGCTAAAATTACACACTATTTTATATGTAAACACTACATGTAAGATATTGTATGACAAAATGCAATACTTTTTAAATCATATTACAATATGAAATATGATTAGTCTAATAAATTTCTGGGAAAGCCCCAATAAGTGAGTAATACGATGGATGCAAATAAACAAAAATCATTAGACTTAGCGTTAAAACAGATAGACAAAACCTTTGGAAAAGGCACTTTGATGCGCCTTGGTGACAAAGAGTTTGAGCCGATTAAAGCGATTAGTACAGGTTCGTTAGGGCTAGATTTAGCTCTTGGAATAGGCGGAGTTCCTCAAGGGCGTGTTGTTGAGATATATGGACCTGAAAGTTCAGGAAAAACTACTTTAGCACTTCAGATAACAGCAGAATGTCAAAAATATGGCGGTGTTTGTGCATTTATTGATGCTGAACATGCTCTTGATGTAATATATGCGAAAAATCTTGGCGTTGATATAGATAATCTTTTAGTCTCTCAACCAGATTATGGCGAGCAAGCTCTTGATATCGTCGAGACTATTGCACGTAGTGGAGCGATTGACCTTATCGTTATAGATTCAGTTGCGGCACTTACGCCAAAATCTGAGATAGAAGGGGAAATGTCTGATCAAAATGTCGGAGTTCAAGCACGTTTGATGTCAAAAGCACTTCGTAAACTAACAGGTGTTTTACATAAAATGAACTGTACGGTTATTTTTATCAATCAGATTCGTATGAAAATCGGAATGATGGGATATGGTTCTCCTGAAACGACAACGGGCGGAAATGCACTAAAATTTTATGCATCAGTACGTATTGATGTTAGACGTATCGCTTCACTAAAGCAGGGTGAAAGCCAGATTGGTAACCGTGTAAAAGCAAAAGTTATAAAAAATAAAGTAGCACCACCATTTCGTCAGGCAGAATTTGATATTATGTTTGGTGAGGGAATCTCAAAAGAGGGTGAACTCGTCGATTACGGTGTTAAATTAGACATCATTGACAAAAGTGGTGCATGGTTCTCATATGAGGATAAAAAACTTGGTCAAGGGCGTGAAAACGTAAAACAGAAGTTTAAAGATGAGCCGGAATTGGCTCGTGAGATAGAAGAAAAAATTAAAAATGCGATGGGCATGAATTCACTTATGACCATGGACGTATCAGATATAGAAGAAGAAGGAGATTTAGATATATGATTTTTATAGATAATGTAAATGCAATTGAAGTAATGGACTCTCGTGGAAATCCAACGGTAAAAGCAACAGTAGAGTTAAGTGATGGGACTGTAGCGACTGCTATTGTACCATCAGGCGCAAGTACGGGAAAACGAGAAGCACTTGAACTTCGTGATGGCGGATCTCGCTACATGGGCAAAGGTGTGTTAAAAGCAGTTGAAAATGTAAACTCTCATCTTGCTGATGCATTGATTGGGATGAGTCCATTCAATCAGGCTATGATTGACGCTACAATGAAAGAGATTGATGGAACTGAAAACTATGGAAATATGGGCGCAAATGCTGTTCTTGGTGTTTCTATGGCAGTTGCTCGTGCAGCGGCGGCAAGTTTAAAAATGCCACTTTACCGTTACCTAGGCGGAGCCAACGCTATGGTTATCCCTGCACCAATGCTAAATATTATTAATGGTGGGAGCCATGCTGATAATTCTGTAGATTTTCAAGAATATATGATTATGCCTATTGGATTTGAAAATTTTTCTGATGCACTTCAAGCCTCTGCAGAGGTTTATCACAATCTAAAAGCTATTTTAAAAGCTAAAAATCATAATACTGCACTTGGCGATGAAGGTGGTTTTGCACCGGATCTTTCTTCAAATGAAGAGCCTATACAAATTATCATGGAAGCAATCGCAAAAGCTGGCTATGTTGCTGGAAAAGATATTGCTATCGCTCTTGATGTTGCTGCTTCTGAACTTGTAACTGAGGGTGGATATCGTCTTGATTCTGAAAATCGTACCGTATCATCTGCGCAACTAGTAGATTACTATGTTGATCTATGTTCTAAATATCCTATCGTTTCTATTGAAGATGGACTTAGTGAAGATGACTGGGATGGATTTAAACTGATGACTGAAAAACTTGGTGACAAGATACAGATTGTTGGTGATGATTTGTTTGTAACAAATGCAAATATTCTTAGCGAAGGGATCAAAAAAGGGATTGCAAACTCTATTTTGATCAAACCAAATCAAATTGGTTCAGTAAGTGAAACAATGCAAACAGTACGTTTGGCACAAAGAAATGGTTATAAATGTGTAATGAGTCACCGTTCTGGTGAAAGTGAAGATGCATTTATTGCTGATTTTGCAGTTGCACTTAACTGTGGAGAGATAAAAACGGGTTCTACTGCACGTGGAGAGAGAACGGCAAAATACAATCGTCTTTTAGAAATAGAGATCGAAGTAGCATATGGTGAATATTTAGGTTCACAACTTTTTAAATAAGCTTGATAGAATTATTTCTCTCAAGCTTCTGCATATAAGGTGCAATTGTGAATCAAGATGAACTCTACGATGAAATAGACAGGTCGCAGTCAATTACAGAAAAATATTTTGGTTTGTCTGCAGGTAAATTTATCATTGCATTTTGTGTTGTTTTATTTTCGGGTATTTATATTGGAAGTTTGCTTTATGGAACGAACTCATTGCAGGTGTATATGAAGCTTGAAGATTACAATGATTATCTAAAGGCACAAATTGTAACGTTAAAACAGCAAAATGCCAACAAACAAAAAGAGTATTTTGAACTAAAAGAGATCACTGCTCAATAGACTGACATTCATATAAAAAGGTAGAACATTGCTTAAATATATAGTTATATTTCTTCTCTCAATTGCTGTAATGGATGCAAGAGTAAACCCTTTTTTCCCGCCAAAAGATGATCAGTCTCTCACTATCACAACAAATACTCCAGAAGTACATGAACCTCTCAGACAAGCTACATTGTCACTTCCATCGAGTGCCAGAATTATCAAAGAGGTCACAGTGGAATATATTAACTTAGATGGTTCCACTGAGCGTAAATCTATCACGCTTGATAATAGTATTGACTGGCATATTCCACTTGTGTTATCGCAGGCAAATGTTAATAATACTGTTATGAATAATGTTCCCGCAGTATCTAGACAGATCATACAAGAGACTCAATACAGAGAATTAGCAGATTTTAAGTTCATATCTTTTGACTCAAAAGGTAAAACAATCAAATTGAATACAAAAGATAAGTATATTCGCAATTTTCTAATTGTAAATCCCTATAGAATTGTTATAGATTTTAAGGGAGAATACAGTTTTCGTTCTTTTTCTAAATTGATTTTAAATAATATAATTAAGTCTATACATATTGGAAATCATAATGGATTTTACAGGGTTGTTCTTGAGCTTGATGGGCAATACAAATATAGTTTTTCACAAGAAGGAAATAGCTGTATTCTTCATTTAAACTAATTCAAGACTTCAAATCAAAAAATCAATTTAGGAATTTTTATGCCAATTATTAAAATAACCGATCAAGAAGCACTTGATTACCATCAGTTCCCATCTCCTGGAAAAATATCTGTAGAGTCAACAAAATCGATGAATACACAAAGAGATTTAGGTCTTGCATATACTCCTGGAGTTGCAGTTCCTTGTTTGGAAATTCAAAAAGATGCGGACAATGCATATAAATATACAGCTAAATCGAACCTTGTTGCAGTTATCTCCAATGGAACCGCTGTTTTAGGTCTTGGTGACATCGGTGCACTTGCTTCCAAGCCCGTCATGGAAGGCAAAGGGATACTTTTTAAAAAGTTTAGCGGACTCGATTCTTTTGATATAGAAGTGGATGAAAAAGATATCCAAAAATTTTGTGATGTAGTTATTGCAATAGCTCCTACATTCGGTGGTATTAATTTAGAAGATATCAAAGCACCTGAATGTTTTGAGATAGAGCGCATCTTAGTTGAGAGATTAGATATCCCGGTTATGCATGATGATCAGCATGGAACAGCGGTTATAAGTGCGGCTGGTATTATCAATGCGTGTAAAATAACAAATAGAAAAATAGAAGAATTGAAAATCGTTGTTGTAGGTGCTGGTGCTGCAGCGATTAGTTGCGCAAGACTTTATAAACATTTGGGTGTGAAAAATATTTTTTTAATTGATTCTAAGGGCGTTGTAGATGTATCTAGAGATGATATCAATGAATATAAAAAAGAGTTTATAGCTTTAAATCCAATGACACAAGAAGAGGTTTTTACAAATGCGGATATTGTCGTGGGACTCTCAAAACCGGGAAGTTTTACTGTTGAGCATGTTAAATTAATGGCTCAAGATCCTATTGTATTTACTCTTGCAAATCCAACTCCAGAAATATTTCCACAGGATGTTATAGCCGTTAGACCAGATGCGATCATTGCAACAGGAAGAAGTGATATTGCAAATCAGGTAAATAATGTCTTAGGCTTTCCATTTATCTTCAGAGGCGCTATGGATGTCAGAGCAAAAAAGATAAATATGGAGATGAAAGTAGCGGCTTCTTATGCGCTTGCAGAGCTCACATGTAAGGAAGTTCCAGAATATCTGTGTGAGATTTATGATACGAAGCTTTCATTTGGAAGAGAATATATTATTCCAAAGCCATTTGATAAAAGACTGATTGTTGAAGTGAGTGCCGCAGTTGCAGAGGCAGCCATAAAAAGTGGATCTTCTACTATGAAAGATTTTGATATTTCTGCCTATAAAAAGTCTCTTGAATTAAGAATTAAATCGTAATATCATCCTCCTCAAGGAGAATAGGAGAGGGTTTTCCTATGAAATATCCTTGTGCGTATGTGATACCAATTTCTTCAATTGTTTTATATATCTCCCTATTTTCAACAAACTCAGCAATAGTTTTTGTGCCAATAGCATCTGAAAAACTAGAGATTGCTTTAAATATTTGAAGTTTTTTACTATTGTGATTTATCTCTTTAGTGATGGAACCATCTATTTTTAAAATATCTATTTCAAGTTCTGAAAAATATGAAAAGTTGGAATATCCAGTTCCAAAATCATCAATAAGAATATTACATCCAAACTTTTTTACTTTCAAGATAAAATCCTTAACCATACTAAGATTATAAAGATGTTCAGTTTCAAGAAGCTCGATATCAAGGTTTGAGACATTTGAAGATTCAAGTTGTGAAAAAAAGATCTCCATAAGTGGAATATTTGAAATATCTTGCATAGAAAAATTGATGGAAAATCTATAACTATTAACTTTTGCTTTTTGTAAAACATTTTCAATCATAATCTTTGTAATATCTTGATAAAGATTCGTTTGCTGGACGATCGGTAAAAAAGTATAAGGAGTTAAAATAGATCCATCTTTTTCTATTATTCTTACAAGGGCTTCATACTTTTCTATTTTTTTGCTTTTTATATTGAGGATTGGTTGATAAAATGTAACAATTCTATCCTCGGCTATAGCGTCTTCAACAAGGTTGATAGTATTAATATTAGTTTTGATAGTCTCTAGAAAATTCATTTTTTTATCAAAAAACATATAACGTATTTCTGGTAGTTTTTTGATATGTTTAAGAGTCATATCCGCATTTTCAAGCAATGGATATTCTTGGTTAATGGCAATGGAAACAGAAACATGTATAGAGATATCTGACACAACAAAGTCATGCGATAAAATAGTATTAGATAAAGAATTGGCAACTATATTGGCATCATGAGTAGATATCTGTTGCAGTAAAATAGCAAATTCATCACCGCCAACTCTAAAATATTTTGGAATATAGGATTTTAGAACTTCTAATTGGATAAGTTTTGATATCTCTTGCAAGAGTATATTGCCGATACTATTTCCATAAAGATCATTTACTTGTTTGAATTTATCTACGTTAATAAGTAAAAGCGTGTACTCAGTATTTGGAGATGCAACTAATTGTTCAAACTCATATCTGTTAAATAACGATGTTAACTTATCATGTGTGAGTAAGTAATCCAGTTGCGTTTGTGTAGCTTTGAGTGTCTTGTTTTCATTTGCTATTTTAATAAGAAGAAAGATAATAATGCCAAATAAAATTGAAGAGATAGTGATAATAAAGAAGGTAAAATAATTAAGTATCTGCGTGTCATGTGTAGATATATTATCAAAGACTTTATTGGTGCTACTTAGTTTTGTATTGATATTGTTTTCTAAAATGATGTTTACAAGTGAGATAAATTCTTTAAAATTATTTTTTAAATAAGCGGCATGAAGATTAAATTTTGTGATAAACTCTTTTTGTTCTTGGGTATAGTTTACATCTGAACTGAGTAAATTGACATTTGAATCTATATAATCTGAATCAAGAATTCTTCTTGCATTTGAAAAGGTTGTGATTAATGATGTTATTTGCAAGTGGATGGGATCATTGGAAGAAAAAAGAGCATTACTTTTAGAAGCTTCTCTTGATAAAAAAATAAAAGAGTTTTTAATTCCTGCATTAATGATAAGATATTTTTGTATGCTATTGATTTTATCATTCACGATAGGACTAAGCTGATTGACATGACTTTTGACATCTGCATAGTTACTATCATCTAAAATAGACTCATTTTTTAGATGATCGTAATCTGATTGGAGCAGGTTGACATATTTTGCTGTTTCGTCTTGATTATAATAAGCGTAAATAGAGCTTTGGAGTATATTATATTTTAGATCTGAATTATCTCTTTCAATATAACTTATAGATGCTCTAAAACTTTTAATTTCGGATGAAAACTTTTGTTCATACGAGTAAAATGATGAAATAATATAAAACAATCCACTGACTATAAGAGAAAGAAAAAAGATATTTTTATAAAGTTTCATATTTTTTCTTTTAAAATCTTTGGAGTTTCTCCATCTAAAGTTTTAAGAAATTTTACAATTTTCTCTATCTCTTGATTTGAAAGTGTACTCCCGAGTTGATATCTTGACATGGCTATTACAGAATCTTTAAGAGTTTTTGCACTGCCATCATGGAGATAGGGAGCCGTTTGTGATATATTTCTCAGCGTGGGAACTTTAAAAACATTTTTATAATCTGGATCATGCGTAATAGAGTAAAGGTCAGGGTAGTTTTTTTGATTTTTGTACTCTTCAAATAAACCGATTTTTTGCATAGAATTACCCCCGAGGTTAATACCGTTATGGCAGGTTATACAACCTACTTGTTTAAAAAGCGTGTATCCATCTATCTCATCTTGAGATAAGCTTTTTTCCCCTCTTAGATATCTATCAAATCTTGAGTTTGGAGTTGTTAAAGCTTTTTCAAACTCAACAATGGCATCGATAACTTGTGAAAATTGTATGGTATTGGTTTTGTATATCTGAAGGAAGAGAGATCTGTAGAGTTGCGAAGTAGATAGTTCTTTTTCTACATCTTTGTTTGTCATATTGAGTTCTACAGGATTATGGATAGGGCCATTGGCTTGTTGATAAAGATCTTGTGCTCGACCATTCCAAAACTGTTTGAAATTGTATCGTGCATTTAAAACAGTAGGAGACTGTATGTTTCCTTTTTTATTATAAACACCAAATGAGACCTTATTTCTGTCTGCACCACCACCAGAAAAGATATCATGACAACTAGCGCATGCGACACTATTTGTACTAGATAAAATAGGATCCATAAATAAGCGATAACCAAGTAATGCTTTTTGTTTATCATATGGAGCATTGAGTGGAATTGGTGAAATGGGCTCTTTAGCAAAAACAGTAAGGCCAAAAAATAGCGTCAAAACAAAGTATCTCATAGTTAAAAGATTATATCACACTTTTTAGATGAGTTGATAAAATTTTTTGAGCCCTTTCGCCGCTTTTTGATCGAGAGTATAAGAGATTTTCTCAAGATAATGAAGAATCTCATTTTCTTCAATTCCTGTTCTTAAAGAAGCAGCTTTGAGTATATATCTCGGTATTTTTACTTTTGTTTTTGAGAAGTTTTTTTCAATCTTTTTGATTTGAGTTGTATGCTTATGGTACGTTAAAAGAGCAAAGACAAAAGGAAAATGGTACTTTTCATTCCAGAGTTTTGCAAGATCAATGTGAGGTTTTCCGCTCAGGTAATACTTGAGTGCTTTATCACCTATAAGCACTTCACCATGAACTCCTAAAATATTTGCTAAGACATTTGAAGTTGCCGACTCTTTATCTTTTTTACTCTCATCACTTGGAATAACAATGACGCTACATACCTCTTTTTTCGCGATTATACCAAGCTTTGCATATTTTTGTTTTTTTGCTTTGATGCTAGAGATAAAGGCCGCATCCACTAGATGCTTTTCATAAAGAATATTTATTTTTGCAGGAACACTCTTCTTATATTCCATGGTCATAGATTCTCTTGAAGAGCGGCTGAAGCGTTTCATAAAAACGTGAAAAGGTAAAAGATTGAGATATTCTATTTTTCCAAAAACCAACTTAAAAATCCCTCCATACACTTACATGTAAACGAATTATATCAACATTTTTCGATATAATTTGCTTAAAAACTTAAAGAAGGTTATGTATGGTACGAGTTGAATTTTTAGGTCCGATTCAAAAAGAACCGCTTAATATAGAAGCAAATACTCTTAGCGATGTTGCAAAAATTTTGAGTCAAGATGAGGAGCTCAAAGAGTGGATTGTAACAAGTGCAGTTGCTGTGAATGACATGCTTGTTTCCTCCCTTGATATACCTCTAAAAGATGGAGATAAAATCTCACTTTTACCTCCAGTTTGCGGTGGTTGAGAATGTTAGAACTTTATAAGGGTGCACTTGACGTTCCTGTGATTTTAAAAAGATGGTATGAAGAAGAAGCGCCAAATAATTATGGTGCTTATATCCCTTTTGTGGGAACAGTAAGAGCTGAAGATGGTATAGAGGGACTTAGTTTTGATATCTACGAGCCAATCTTGCAAAGCTGGTTTCGCGCGTGGGAACAAAAAGCAAATGACAAAGGCGCAAAAGTCGTAATGGCGCACTCTATCGGTGATGTGATGGTTCATGAGTCTTCTTACATCGCAGCAGTTTTTTCACCCAAAAGACGCGTTGCGCTAGAGTTGATTGATGAGTATGTTGAAGACTTTAAAGCAAGCGCACCTATCTGGAAATATGACATTATTGATAACAAAAGAATCTACGCAAAAGAACGCTCAACACAGATCAAAGGTAGTGGACTTTTGGGAGGAATACAATGAGTTTTATCTCTTATGAAGCCTCACAAAACATGTTGCACCTCTTACACGTAGGCACTTTGCGCTATGAAAATGTATTTTTATCAGATGCTCTTGGACGTATCTTGTATGAAGATATTGTAGCAGCTGAGTCTTCTCCGGAATTTCCTACTAGTGCTATGGATGGATATGCGATTATAGCAGATGATCAAGAGCTTGGCCGTCTTGAAATCCTTGGAGATAATCCAGCCGGAAGTGATGAGACAAGAACTGTGACAACTGGATGTTGTATCAAAACTTTTACAGGTTCGATGATGCCAGAAGGCGCTGATACTCTTATCCAGATTGAAAATGTTACAGTGGCGGGCAATGAAATTATCATAGATCGTGTTGTGAAAAATGGCTCGAGTGTGCGTCCGATTGGTGAGAGTTATAAAAGTGGCGATATCCTTATAGCAAAAGGTACGAAGCTTTCTTTTGCAGAAATCGGTGTTATGGCAGGGCTTAATAAAGTGATGATAAAGGTCGTAACCAAGCCCCGCGTAGCAGTGCTTTCAACTGGAAGCGAGATCTTAGATCTAGCAGAAGCTGCGCTTACTTCTTCACAGATAAGAAGTTCGAACAACTATACGATTGAAGCGATGGCAAAAATGGCTGGTGCAGATATCGTTCAGCTTGGCGTTGTCAAAGATGATAAAGTTTCTATTATGGAAAGTTTTGAGAATGCTCTAGGTTCTGCGGATATTGTCATTTCTACTGGAGGTGTGAGTGTCGGGGATTACGATTTTGTTAAAGATATCGTTCCTCGTCTTGGCGCTGAAGTGATTTATAAAGGTGTCAATATTAAACCTGGGCAGCATATTATGCTCGCACAGCGTGAGAACAAATTTATCTTAGCACTTCCAGGATTTGCATATTCTTCAACTGTTACAGCACTTTTATATGCAGTGCCTCTTATCTATAGATATTTAGGAATGGATGCAGATTTACCTGTTATCGAAGCAAGACTTAGTGAAAATTTCTATAAAAAATCGAGAAAAACAGAGTTTACAGCTTGTAATCTTTTACTTGAAGATGGCACTTATAAAGTTGATTTTAAAGATAAAAAATCGGGTACATCTGCAATACTGACAAATCTTTTAAATGGTTCAGCGCTGATGATAAGTGGCGAGGAAGATGGAGATTTAGAGGAGGGAATGCTTGTGCATGTAATCCCTATAGAGAAATTATAAGTTTTATTTCTAAACGCAAAAGCGTTTAGAAACGAATAAAAGCTATTTTAAAATCTTCGCTTTTATCTCATCTTCACCTATACTTGCACTCACATATTTTACAACTACTAATTTTTCTGTTTCATTGATATACCATTCTGCAATATGTTCATGCTCAAGTGCATTTAATTTTTGCATATCAACATGATCTTCAGGGATGTAAAGATGAGAATGTTTGATTGGATTTTGAAGTTTAAAAGTCCATAAAAGCCATAAAAATGCTATGGCCGCAGCGCTGAGACCAAGCACTTCACGGTTTGAAAAATCTAAGAACATCCCCGCCGCTGTACCGCCGACAAAGGTCATAAAGTATGAAAAAGAGTTCGCGATTCCAAGTGCAGCACCTTTTTGGTGTACTTTTGCAAATTTTGAGGTCATAGACTGAACAAGAGGTTCCATCATATTAAATCCGATAAAAAAGCTTACAACACCTACAACGAAAAGAACACTCGAAGTAGCAAGCCCCATGAGTAAAAATGAGGCAATAAAAAGCACTATTGAGATTAAAAAGATTTGTTTAGGTTTATTGTATTTTTCACCAAAAACAGCTGCAGGTCCCATAGCAACAAGCCCTAAAATCATCGCTGGAACATATGCCATCCAAAGGTCAGCTTTTTGCCATTTGAAAACATCACTTGTCAGGATGATAGGAATGATAACAAAAGCCATTGTCATAAGACCTTTTTGCATACCGTTGATAATAATCATATTTAAAAGATTTGAATCTTTTAAAATATCCGATGTCTTAGTAGAAGCGTGATAAATATGTTTTATTTTTGGAGGTGTTGGAACATTTGTAAAAAGTACAACCATAGCAACAAGTGATAAAAGAGCAGTGATCCAAAAGAGAGTATCAACACCATAATGAGCACCAACAACAGGTCCAACTCCCATAGCGAAGGCAAAACTAAGAGCGATTGTTCCACCCATCATAGCCATTGCTTTACCGCGAACTTCCTCTTCTACGAGGTCGCTGATCATAGCTGTTACAACAGAACCGATAGCGCCAGCACCTTGTAAAAAGCGACCAATCATAAGCATATAAATATCTGTGCTCATAGCCGCGACAACTGAACCGATGAGGAAAATGACAAGGCCGATAAAGATGGTTGGTTTACGACCAATCTTATCACTCATAGTACCAAAAGGAACTTGAAAAATAGTCTGAGTGAGAGCATAACCACCAACAATAATACCAACAAGTAAAGGCGTTGCGCCTGGAAGGGACATGGCATAAACTGAGAGAACGGGAAGAACTAAAAATAGTCCCAAAAAGCGAAGGGACAAGATTCCGGAGAGCGGAAGGACTTTTTTGAACATCAATAAACCTTTATATCAACTATTAAGAAGTTTCAAATTATAATCCACAAATAGTTTATAGAATGTAAATGATTTCAAACTTAAAAAGTTTAAAGATAAAAATAAGGGAAGCGCATGAAACTGGTTCTAGCAACATCTAACAAGGGTAAAGTAAAAGAGATAAAGTATATTTATGATGATATGGATGTTGTCGCGTATAGTGACTTGATAGAGCCTTTTGAGATAGAAGAAAATGGTCTTACTTTTAAAGAAAATGCACTTATCAAAGCAAGAGCTGTTTATGAAGCACTTCATGATGAAAATCTCATCGTGATAGCAGATGACAGTGGTATCAGCGTCGATGCGCTTGGTGGCGAACCGGGGATTTACAGTGCAAGATATGCCGGAGTAGACGCAAGTGATAAAGATAATCTCAATAAATTAGTTGAATCACTCAAAGAAAAAGGGCTTACAAGTTCAAAAGCACATTATACGGCGTCTATTGCCATTGTGACAAAAAATGCTGAGTTTACGATTCATGGTTGGATGTATGGAAGTGTAATAACAACTCCAAGAGGAGAAAATGGGTTTGGCTATGACCCGATTTTTATGCCTGAGGGATATGATACAACTTTAGGTGAAATGGATGGTGAGCTAAAAAAATCTCTTTCTCACCGTTCGCAAGCTTTGAAACACACAAAGTCTGTGCTTCATTCTATTTCAAAGCATGCATAATTAACAAATCTTTTTTATAAGATCTTTTGACTTAAACGGTATAACGAGATTTCAAGACGTTGTAAAAAGCTTGTAACTCTACAACTGATGCCTGTACATGTTTTCATGTGCTCTCCTTTTAGCTGTCTCTCTTTATCTTGAGAGGCATATATAAAAGGTTTAGCAAGAACTATTCCACTAGTTAAAAAACGTTAAAAGAGTGATACCAAAGAGGATACGATATATTCCAAAACTTACGAATGTAAAGTTATCCAAAAATTTTAAAAATAGCTTTACAGTTGCGTATGCCACGATAAAAGCGACCACAAATCCTACAGCTAAAACCATCAAATTTGCATCATTAAATTCTTTGTAATGTTTGAGTAGATCAAAAGCGGTGACAGCACTCATGACAGGAAGAGCGAGTAAAAAGCTAAACTCTGCACTTGCTTTTCTGCTTAAACCCACAAGTAGAGCACCAATGATTGTAGAGCCCGCGCGACTTGTTCCTGGGATAAGCGCAAAAACCTGAGCAAGCCCGACGATGAGTGACTGTTTCATCGTTATATCTTCCACATTTTGAATCATATGGGCGTCATCTTTGATAAAGAATTTTTCGACGATTAAAAAAACGATACCGCCTATGATAAACATGATGGCAACTATTTGTAAATTGAACATATCTTTGATCTGGTGTGAAAATATAAATCCAATGATCCCGATAGGTAAAAATGCCACGAAAAGTTTGACCCATAGGGAAATATGTTGCATAGAGAATTTATCTTTATAATTAAAGACAACTGCTAAAATAGCTGCAAACTGTATGATAACTTCGTAAGCTTTTGTTACATCTGTCTGGCCGATGCCTAAAAACTGGCTCGCTACGATCATATGACCTGTGGAGGAAACGGGTAGAAACTCTGTAAAGCCTTCTACTATGCCAAGTATTACGGAATCAAAAATTGTCATTTGAGTCTATCCTTTATTTTAAAAAGTAAAATTCTACCATCATCGTTGTTAAGTATTGGTTTGTTACAATTTTACAAAATTAATTTCGAGGAAATATCTATGCCATTATTAGACAGTTTTAAAGTTGATCATACGAAGATGACTGCACCAGCAGTGCGTTTTGCAAAATCTATGAAGAGTAAAAGTGGAGATGATGTGACAGTTTTTGACCTTCGCTTCACACGTCCAAATGCTGAAGATAATATTCCTCCGCGCGGAATTCATACCTTAGAACACCTTTTTGCTGGATTTATGAGAGATCATTTAAACAGTGAAAATGTAGAGATCATTGATATCTCGCCAATGGGTTGTCGTACAGGTTTTTATATGAGTCTTTTTGGAACTCCAGATGAAAAAACTGTGGCAGCTGCTTGGGCAAAGAGTATGGAAGATGTCTTACATGTAAAGAGTCAAGAAGAGATTCCAGAACTCAATATTTATCAGTGTGGTACTTATGAAATGCACTCTTTAGATGAAGCAAAAGCGATTTCAAAACAGGTTCTTGATCGTGGAATCGGTGTGATGAGCAACGAAGAACTAGCACTTGACGAGTCTTTGGTCAAAGTAGCAAAATAATCTTATTTATTTCAAATTCTCAAGTTTTTAGCAGACGGCTCAAGCAGCCAGCTGCATTTTCCAGTTAGTCAATAAATAAAGCCGAAAACTTCAAAAAAACCTCTTACATGTAAGCCATTAAATTTAAGATTTATACTTCTTTCGTTATAATACACGGTTTTTTAAATTATTAAACATAGGACATCAAATGTTACTTTTTACGCCAGGGCCTACTCCAGTTCCTCAAAGTGTTAGAAACGCTATGAGTGATGAGACTCTTCACCACAGAACTCCAGAATTTGAAGCTATTTTCGAGAGAACTCGTGGACTTTTATTTGAACTTTTTGGTATGGATGAGGTTATTATGCTTTCATCTAGCGGAACGGGAGCGATGGAAGCTGCTGTGACAAATCTTTGTAAAGACACTTTGCTAAATATTGACTCTGGGAAATTCGGTGAGCGTTTTGGAAAAATCGCTCTTGCAACTGGACTAAAAAATGATAGTATCAAAAATGATTGGGATACACCTGCAACTGTTGAAGAGGTTGTAGCTGCACTCAAAGCAAACCCTTCTATCGATGCTATCGCAATTCAGATTAGTGAATCTGCAGGCGGACTTCGTCACAATGTCGAAGAGATTGCAGCAGCTGTTAAGGGAATTAACAAGGATATCATTGTTATCGCTGATGGCATCACGGCTGTTGGTGTTGAAAAGCTAGATACTACAAATATTGACTGTCTTTTAGCTGGAAGTCAAAAAGCATTGATGCTTCCTCCAGGGCTTGCAATTATGGGATTGAGCCAACTTGCACTCGATAAAATCGGCAGTGGAAAAGGGTATTACTTTAACCTTGCAACAGAAATTAAAAACCAAAAGAAAAATACAACAGCTTGGACTGCGGCAACAACTTTGATTATTGGTTTGGAATCAGTGCTTCAACGTATCAAAGATGAGGGCGGACTAGAAAAACTCTACTCAGACACTGCCCGCCGCGCAGATGCAAATATCAAAGCGCTTGAGGCTTTAGGTTTACACGTATATCCGAAAAATCCGGCAAAATCAATGACAACAATCGATGATGAAAATGCAAATGAGATTAGAAAAATCTTGCAAAAAGAGTTTGATATCAATGTTGCAGGCGGTCAAGATCACTTATCGGGCAAGATTTTTAGAATCAATCAAATGGGTTTAATCGCTCCTTACGAAGCGGCTTGGGTGGTAAACAGTGTAGAACTGGCTCTTGATAAACTTGGACGCAGAAAATATGATGGAACGGCGAACAAAATCTTTAATGAGGTGTTTTTTCAATTATGATTTTTGAACATGAAATTCCTGATGGAAGCAAACTCTACTTTGGTGAGTCTGCAAAGAAAAAGCGCCAAATAGAAAAAATTGCATCAGATATACTTTATGCGGAGGGGTTTGATGAGATAGTAACTCCACTGTTTTCATACCATCAGCACCTAAGTATCTCTGATGAGCGTAAACTTGTTCGTGTTAATGACAAGCAAAATCACAAAATGACACTTCGTGCGGATTCAACGATTGATGTTGTGCATATTATCGATAAAAGACTCGGACGTAACACTTCACATAAAAAATGGTTTTATATCCAGCCTGTGTTTCGTTATCCCTCGACTGAGCGCTATCAAGTAGGTGCAGAGTTTTTAGGTGAGAGTTCACTTTCTCGTGTGATGAGCAGTGCGATGAATATCTTTAAAGCGCTTGAACTCCAGCCACTTGTACAGATCTCAAATATGAGAATCCCGATGATCTTGTGTGAGATGTTTGATCTTACTTTGGATGATTTTCGTCATATTAATATCGAAAAGATGCTCAACTTGAAAGTAGAATGGCTGAGTAAATTGGTCTATCTTCAGTATTTTGAAGAAATAGATGAGGTCATCGAACTAGTGCCTGAGTCTATAAAAGTAGAACTTTTAAAGATGAAAGAGCTTTGCGGAGAGCTTACGTGTAAGAACACTGTTTTGTCGCCTTTATACTATGCAAGTATGCTTTATTATGATGAGCTCTATTTTAGAGTGATTGAGAAAAATGAAGTGTTTGCAAATGGCGGAAGATATAAAAATGATGAACTAACTTCGGTAGGTTTTGCGATATATACGGACAATTTAATAGAAACTTTGAGTAAGGAAGAGAAAAAATGAAAGCAGATTTAATAGTAGGAATACAATGGGGCGATGAAGGAAAAGGCAAGATTGTTGACCTTTTGGCACAAAAGTATGATGCAGTAGCACGTTATCAAGGTGGACACAATGCGGGACACACTATCGTAGTTGATGGCAAAACTCACGCACTTCACCTTATCCCATCTGGAATATTAAATCCAAAAGCTATTAACATTATCGGTAACGGTGTTGTTGTTTCTCCTGAAGCTTTAATCAAAGAGATGAAGCAGTTTGAAAATCTTCTTGGACGCTTATTTGTAAGTGAATCTGCTCATATGATTTTGAGCTTTCACATCGCTATAGATCAAGCAAAAGAGAAACTCCGCGGTGCAAAAGCTATCGGCACAACTGGTCGCGGAATCGGACCTGCTTACAGCGAAAAGGTTGCTCGTCAAGGCTTTAGACTTGGAGAACTTCGTAATATCGATAAACTTGTTGCAAAAGCGATGGAGTATTTTGAGCAAAACAAAGCTGTCTTTGATGCACTTGGCGTTGAGTGTCAAGGTGAAGCATCTCTTCGTGCAGAACTTGAAGGTTATGCAGAGAAACTTCTTCCATTCTTGGCAAACACGACTCAGATGGTTTGGAAACTTTTAGATGAGAATAAAAAAGTTCTTTTAGAGGGCGCTCAGGGAACATTGCTTGATATCGATCATGGAACATATCCATTTGTTACATCATCTTCAACTATCAGTGCAGGTGCTTGTACAGGTCTTGGTATCAATCCTAAAGATATCGGACATATCACAGGTATCGTCAAAGCATATTGTACACGTGTTGGTAATGGCCCATTTCCTACTGAAGATTTCGGACAAGCGGGTGAAATTCTTAGAAAAAATGGTCATGAATTTGGAACGACAACAGGACGCCCAAGACGTTGTGGCTGGTTTGATGGTGTTGCATGTAAATTTGCAAGCCGTATAAATGGCTGTGACACTTTAAGTATCATGAAACTTGATGTTTTAGATGGTTTTGAAGAGATAAAAGTATGTGTAGCGTATGAAGTAGATGGTGAAGAGATTGATTATATGCCAATTGATTTGGAGAATGTTCAACCTGTTTACAAAACTTTCAAAGGTTGGGACAAATCTGTAGGTGCTAGAACTTTAGAAGAGCTTCCAAAAGAGGCAAGAGAGTATCTTAATTTTCTAGAAGAGTTAACACAAACGAAAATAGGAATGATCTCAACTTCTCCGGATAGAAACGATACAATTCTTTTATAAAAAGAGTTTAAAGGACTAGGAAAGAGTATGAAAACTCGTTATGCACCTCTTCTCAAAGTGAAAAAAAGTGAGCTAGATAGGTGTGAACGTGAGCTTCAAAAAGCTAATCATACGCTTTTAAGTGCAAAAAACTCTCTGCATGAGGCATATTTGCTTCTTGCAACTTTGGAGTTACCATGTAGCGGTACAATGCAAGAGATGCTCTCTGCTAGAAGTTTTATTTCTACTCAAAGAGAGATTGTAAAAGATAAAAAAAATTGGGTTGAGTTTGCACAAGAACAAGTTACACTTGCTATTGGAAAGCTAAAGTTATCAAACATTGAATATGAAAAGTTTAAGTATCTTGATTTTGAAGAGATAAAAAAGATTATAAAGCTTCGCACTCTTAAAGAAGCGAAAGATCTAGATGAGATCGCTCTCATGACACATAATAAAAAGGGAAATGAATGAAAGTTATATTTTTATTTATGTTAATTTTTATGGATCTCTTCAGTGCTGATAGTAAAATGTATGAGTGTACAAAAATATTCGAAAATAGAAAAAATGAACTTTTAGTCGAATTAGAACGGATTGATGAGCAAAAACAGGCTCTTGATGCTCTAAAGATAGCAACTGAAGATCTTTTAAAGAAAAAGCAGAATGACCTAAATGCAAGAGAAAGTGCAGTAAATGTAAAGTCAAAAGATGCTGATGCAAAAGCAAAATCAGTCAAAGCAATACTTGAAGAAAATAAGAAACTGCTTGCACAAATAAAAAGTCTCAAAATGGACAAAATAACACAAACATATGCAAAGATGAAACCAAATGCTGCAGCAGATGTACTCTCTGGCATGGATGAAGCAGATGCCGTAAAAATTTTAACAGGTTTAAAACCAAGTGTCATTGGTAAAATTTTATCTAAGATGGAGCCTTTGAAGGCTTCCAAAATAACAACATCACTAAGCAAAGTAAAAGGTGAATAGGTATGAGAGGCACAATACTCCATTACGACAGTACAACACAAGATGGGATCATTTCCGCAAATGATGGGAATCGTTACAGTTTTAAAAAGAATGACATAAAAAGTATTATTCAAATTCAAAAAGGGATGTACGCAGAGTTTATTGCAGAGCTTCATGATGCAAAAGAGATCTATATTACAGAAAATAGTACTCATTTTTGTGATGATGGCCTTCCTTTTTATGAAGAACAAAAATATGGTTTCAAAGAGCTTTTTTCTGCAAAGGGATGTTATACAAGAGCCCAATTTTGGAAGATAACCCTTATAACTTTTGTAATATGGATGTTATTTGGACTTTATATGGTCATGTCAAATTCGGGTAGTAATGAGATTCCAGATGAAAATGTTATCGTCACGGTGGCAATTGTTATGTTTATATTGCTTCCGATGATATACATCAGTATCGTAACGTCGATTAAGCGTTTTCATGACAATAACAAGTCAGGATGGTTTTATCTACTTACGCTCATACCATATCTTGGGAGTTTGATCTTGTTGGGTATGAATGGATTTATGCCGACAGTAAAAGAGGGTAATCGTTATTGTAGAAGAAAAAAGAGCTAGAGACTGAGACTCGTATAATCAAATCTTTACTTTATTTATTGTAAAATAATAAAATTTTAAACAGGGCTTAATATGAAAGTTTCACTAAAAACTGTACCACATATATCAAATAAAATAGCGATCGATTTAAATAAAAGTGGTTTTGTAACTATGACAAAAGGCCTTGAAAACGTAGCGCATGAGGCAGAAAAAATTTTAATAGCTAATATCAAACAAGAGTTGGCTTTAGAAGAAAAAGTACATGATATTGTAGATGATAATGAAGACCAAATTGAGTTTTATTTAGCAGATGAACGACAGTTGTTTTATATGATAAAGAAAAAACTTGCTCCAGAATTCGGAGTTATATTAAATTATGAAGAGCGTTATTCAGATATAGCACATAAAATTTTAGATGAGCTTTATGAAGAGGATCTTATCCATTTTGATGTAGCGGAAAATCGTATAAAAAACATTATTTACAATTCTATGACTTCGTTTATAGCTGATAATGATGAGATCGAAAAAGCAGTTAGAGAAAAGATTAGTTCTTATAAGCGTAATATCTTTCCAGGTACGGATGATTATGATATTCTTTATGAAAAACTTTTTCATGAAGAGATACAAAGAAGAGGAATGGCATGATGCAAAAAGCTTGGTTATATCTTGAAAATGGAACTTTTTTAGAAGCAAACAGTTTTGGTGCAAACACGACAAGTGTCGGCGAAATAGTTTTCAACACTTCTATGAGTGGATACCAGGAGATTATGTCTGATCCCTCTTATGCAGGACAGTTTGTAACATTTACTATGACTGAGATTGGCAATGTCGGTGTTAATGATGAAGATATGGAAAGTAAAGCTGCTCATGCGAAAGGGATGATTGTACGTCAGTATCAAGATCGCTATTCAAACTTTAGAGCTGAGGGGTCACTTTCAGATTTTCTAAAAAAGCATAACGTTATTGGTATCTGTGATATTGACACAAGATATTTAACAAAAATGTTAAGAGAACAAGGTTCTATGATGATGGTCGCTTCTACAGAGGTAAGCGACAAAGAGGAACTTAAAAAAATTCTTGAAAACTCACCACGTATTGAAGATGTTAACTATATAGAACAGGTGAGTACAAAAGAGAGTTATATACATCAAAATGGGATCTATGATCCATTTCATTTTAAATATAATGATGTGCCAAGTGTTCAAGCTAAAATAGTAGCTATAGACTTTGGTGTAAAAAGAAATATTTTAAATGAACTTACAGAAGCGGGTATGCAAGTTGAAGTTGTACCCAACACTATAAGCGGTGATGAACTTGTAACAAGATATCAAAATAAAGAGATTGATGGTGTCTTTTTATCAAATGGTCCGGGAGATCCTCTTGTTTTAAAGTATGAGCAAGAACAGATTAAAAAACTTCTTGCAGCAAAAGTACCTATATTTGGAATATGTCTTGGGCATCAATTGCTTTCTATCTCTCACGGATATGACACATTTAAACTTAAATTTGGCCACCATGGTGGGAATCATCCTGTAAAAAATGAAAAAACAGGTGTCGTAGAGATAACAGCTCAAAATCATAACTATAATGTTCCAGAAAGTATCGTAGAGATAGCAGAAGTCACACACGTGAATCTATTTGATGATACTATTGAAGGTCTTTATTATAAAGACGAGCCTGTGTTCTCAGTGCAACATCACCCTGAATCAAGTCCAGGACCAAAAGAAAGCAGATATATCTTCGGTGAATTTCTTTCACTTTTGAAATCAAACAGATAAGAGTTTTCTCTTATCTTTCTACTTAACACTAAATTAACACTTTCTTATTATAATTATCCAAAAAAGAGAATTTCATGAATGTTATAGAATTAACAGCAATTATCAGTTTTGCATTTTTAGGTTCTATTGGTCATTGTATTGGCATGTGCGGTGGCTTTATTATGACATACACGATGGCAAAAGTAAAACCTACGGATTCAAAATTTGTACAATCTCTCTATCATCTTTCATATAATCTTGGTCGCGTTACAACATACACTATACTGGGTGCTCTTTTTGGATATTTTGGATCGTTATGGGAAATAAATCCGCTAGTCAGATCGATAATGTTTTCTTTAGCTGGTATTTTGATGGTCGTTATGGGACTTTCTTTTGCCGGAAAACTTAAATTTCTTAATTCGATTGAAATACCTATTAGTAACTATAGCTGGTTTAAAAAAATGTTTATGTATCAGATGAATTCTGGAAACAAAAGCAGTTTTTTTGTCCTAGGTATGCTCAATGGTCTTTTCCCTTGTGGCTTGGTGTATACGATGTTAGTTACAGCTGCAACAACATCCTCGGCATTTTATGGCGCACTTGTAATGTTTATTTTTGGAATATTTACAATACCGACACTTTTTACTTTCGCTTTCGTTGTCAGCTTGTTTTCTGGACAAAAATTTCGAGCACTGATGATCCAACTTGCCGCATTGACAGTTATAATTTTTGGAATTTGGACAATTTATAAAGCGTACCTTCAATTTGATTTTTGGTATAACACCGATAAAGATGTACAAAAAGTCGAACCAACTAAGATGAAGTGTGGCCCAGCCATGAAATGTGCCGCAGGTAAATGTGGCACGGGTAAATGTGGCTCGAAGCAATAGCAAAATCAGGGGGTAGTTGCGTGGATGTTACTAAAATATACAAAAAAATAAATTTAAGCTTAAATATTACTTCTATAAACTTCTTACATATAAATAATTAAATTTTTATATTTCTTCTGCTATGATACAGCGTCTATAGTCTATACATTAAGTATAGATTGTTACGCTTTGAATCTTTAAGGAGGCTATATATGGAAAATCGTCCATTAGAGTATGACTATACAGTTGCTAAGATGTTCATGCTTACAACAGTTCTTTTAGGAGCTGTAGGTATGCTTATCGGTGTAATTTTGGCTTCGGAAATGGCTTTTCCTGGTGTTAATACAATGCTTGGAAGCTTAGGTCTGAACGAATTTACAAACTTTAGTCGTTTGCGTCCGTTACATACGGATAGTGTTATTTTTGGTTTTACGTTAAGTGGTATTTTTGCTACTTGGTATTACGTTGGTCAACGTGTATTGAAAGTTTCTATGGCAGAGTCTAAATTGCTTATGTTTCTTGGAAAAATGCACTTTTTCTTATACGTACTCGTTGTTGCTGCAGCAGTAGTATCTTTATTTATGGGTATTACAAGCTCAAAAGAGTATGCAGAATTTGAATGGCCGATAGATATCGCCGTTGTTGTTGTATGGGTAACATGGGGTCTTGGTATTTTTGGTCTTATCGGTATTCGTCGTGAAAGATCTTTGTACATCTCAATTTGGTACTATATTGCTACTTTCTTAGGTATAGCTATGCTTTACTTATTTAACAATATGGAAATTCCTACAATACTTGCGACATCACCAGCTGGTGAAACAGGTATAGGTGCATGGTATCATTCAGTTTCTATGTATTCAGGTACAAATGATGCGCTAGTTCAATGGTGGTATGGTCACAATGCAGTTGCATTTGGATTTACGGTGCCTATCGTTGCAATGATTTACTACTTCTTACCAAAAGAGTCTGGTCAAGCAGTTTATTCATATAAACTTTCTTTACTCTCTTTTTGGGGATTGATGTTTGTTTATTTATGGGCAGGTGGACACCACCTTCTTTTCTCTACTGTTCCAGACTGGATGCAAACTATGGGATCTGTTTTCTCTGTAGTTCTTATTTTGCCTTCATGGGGTTCTGCGATCAACATGCTTCTAACAATGAAGGGTGAGTGGCAACAAGTTGCAACATCTCCATTGATTAAATTCATGGTTTTAGCTTCTACTTTCTATATGTTTTCAACACTAGAAGGACCAATTCAAGCTATCAAATCTGTAAATGCAATTGCACACTTTACTGACTGGATCGTTGGTCACGTACATGATGGTACACTTGGATGGGTTGGATTTATGATTATGGCAGCATTATTTCATATGGCACCACGTGTATTTAAACGTGAACTATATTCTAAATCATTGATGGGAACACAGTTCTGGATTCAAACTTTAGGTGTTGTTTTATACTTCACTTCAATGTGGATCGCTGGTATAACACAAGGTATGATGTGGCGTGCTCACGATGAATACGGTAACTTAGCTTACTCTTTTATCGATACAGTAACAGCTCTTCACCCTTACTATACAATCCGTGCTGTCGGTGGTCTTTTATATCTAATAGGTTTCTTTATGTTTGCATATAACATTTATAAAACTATGACATCAGGTCGTCGTGTTGAAGAGAGCGAGCTACAAAGCGCTTCTCCTATGGCAGCATAGAAAGAGGGGGAAAATAATATGTTTCATTGGTTAGAAAAACATCCGTTCTTTTTCGCGGTAGGTGTATTTTTAGTAATTGCGTTTGCAGGTTTAGTTGAAATACTTCCAAACTTTGCACAAGCTTCTCAACCAGTTGTTGGTACAAAACCATATACTTTGTTAGAGATGGCTGGACGCGAAGTTTATATCAAAAATAGTTGTAATGCTTGTCACTCACAACTTATTCGTCCGTTTAAAGCTGAAACTGACCGTTATGGTCATTATTCTCTAAGTGGAGAGTATGCTTATGATCGTCCATTCCTTTGGGGTTCAAAACGTATCGGTCCAGATCTTCACCGTGTTGGTGATTATCGTACGACTGACTGGCATGAAAACCATATGAAAGATCCTGCAGGAGTTGTTCCTGGTTCTATTATGCCAGCTTATGCGTGGATGTTTACAAACTTAGCTGATATCAATACTGCATATGCAGATCAGTTAACAAATGCAGAGTTTTTCAATGTGCCATACAATAAACCGGTACCTATGAAAGATGGGACAACTTTAACTGTGCCTATGGCAAAATCAGTAGCAGAAGCAAATGCAATGGCATTAGAAGAAGCAAAAGCGATTACTGCTGATATGAAAGATAAAGATGTTCAAGATATGGTTGCAGCAGGTAAAATTCCTGAAATCGTAGCTTTAATTGCATACTTAAACAGTTTAAAATAGGGGTGTAAGGTGGATATTTTTCAACTTCAAGGGTACGCTTATTTTGGACTTGTTACATTGATGGTGGTTGTACTTTATAGTTATATCTATCATCTTTACAGTAGTGAAAAAAAAGGGACTAAAGATTTCGAGAAGTATGGAAATATGGCCTTAAATGATGAGATTGATGATACTCCGGTTGAAAAAATCTCTAAAGATGAAAAAAAATAAGTAGGAGGCATATATGAATAAGCTTTATTTAGCGGGTGTGGCTATTGTTGCTGCGATGCTAGGTTTTACATATGTTGCGATGGATATCAAGGGTGGTCTTAATGGTGACATAGTCAACATGTTGGCTATCGCTGGTGCTGTCGTACTTGTAATCGCAACAGTTTTTGTTGTTACAAAATATGTTCGTCAAATGCAATCTGACACTGCAACTGGTGATCTTGCAGAAGAAAATTGGGATAGTATTGGTGAGTATAAAAATCCACTTCCAATGGGATGGGCCATTATATTCTTAGGGTTAATTGTTTGGGCAGCTTGGTATTTCTTAGCTCGTTATCCAGTAAATGCTTACTCTCAAATTGGTGAGTATAATGAAGACTCTGCAAAAGTAAATGCAAAGTTTGAAGAAAAATATAAAAACTTATCAGCAGAAGAACTACATAGTATGGGTGAATCTGTTTTCTTGGTAAACTGTGCACCATGTCACGGCCTTGCAGCTGATGGTATGGATGGAAAAGCGGCTAATCTTACAAAACGTTTAGAAGCTAAAAGTGTTGTGTACGTTATCAATCACGGTTCTATGAACAATATCGCAGTTCACACTGATGATAATGGAAGTAAAACTACAAGTGCTATGCCTGATCGTAACGGATTGTTCAACTCAGCTACAAATGCATTGATTACAGATGCAGAGATAGAAAAAGTTGCTACGTATGTTGCAAATGGGATGAAAGGTGATGGTGCTGATGTTTTCGCTAGTACTTGTTCATCATGTCATGGGGCTGATGGTAAAGGTATGGATATGGTTGCGCCAAACATAGCTGATTTCACACCTGCTTTTGTTTCAGATATTTTATCACATGGTAAAAAAGGCGCTATCGGTACAATGCCAGCGTTTACAAACCTAAATGCTACTCAAGTAAAAGCTGTTTCGACTTACATCACTGATATAAGTAAAGGAGAATAGTAATGGTAGATAATAATTTCAAAGGTTCTGGTGTATTTTCACTTGATGGAATTACAGGCATGTTAATAGCTACTGTATTGTTACTATCTATTTTAGCCGGTTTAACTATATGGGGCTTGGGTGTTCAACAAGCGAATCAACAAAAGTTTTATAAAATTGTTGATGAAAAGTCTATTAAAATGATTGATCCTACAAACGGTACACACCGTGTATTAAACTAAGGAGTTGGTTATGGAAAAAATATTATCAATTGGTTTAGTTATATTGGCTGCAATTACATTGTGGTCAGTATTCACTCCAAATCACCTTTATTTAGGTTAATTGAACTTGAATAAGTTTAATCGAGGGCTTTGTGCCCTCATCCTTCTGTTTTCTACGTTTTCTTCACTTTCTGCAGAGTATTTATATAAAGATGAAGTTTTATTTAACCCTAAATTGACAGAAGATGTCGAAAAGATGGGCAAAGAACTCCATGATAAGACTGGAATCGCTTTACGCTTGGTTGTCATAAAAGAGTTTGATCAAAATCAAACAATAGTTGAATATGAAAAAAATCTTATAAAGAATTTTAATGAGCCAACTATATTGTTAACGTTTTCTGAGTTAAACCAAAAAGTTGATATACTTTGTCGTCCAGAATCTTTATATAAATACTTTGATAAAAAGCAGATTTTGTCTCCGACTGCTACGGGTGTACAGGCATTTTTTATGGCTGTTTTCTTTAGCTCAAGTTTTGATGATTTTAAGAATAATTTAACTGACTACGGCGGATCAATTATCCCCTTGCTTGCTGAAAAATCAAAAGGCAATGAAACGATTAATAAGTATAGCGCTTCACTTTTTAACGGATATGCAGATATTGCAGAGCAGGTTGCAGAATCAAAAAATGTGAAATTGGATACTGCTGTTGGAAATACAAACCGCAATGCCATTGAGATAGTTAAAATTGTATTTTATCTAGGTGTCTTGTCTGGACTTTATTTATATATAAAAAGAAAAATCTATATGAAAAAGAGTGCCAATGAAAAAAAGTAGAGGTCTTCAATGGCCTATCGGTATAGCAGTAGCTCTTGTATTAGTTATAGGAATGGGTGCATGGACAATTGTTGAAACGTCAAAAGAGGGTGTTCAGGAGAGTGACATATATATGACGAATTATCAAGATGCTGATACAGACGCGAACAAGCTTATTAATGCGAAAATCGCCTTTAATAATCAGTATAAAATCGAGTATATAAGTAAACAACTGAATGCAGATGATGCGAAAATAGAATATAAAATCACGTCAAAAGATGGAAAGCCGGTTAATTATGCGAAACTAAAAGTTATCGTGACAAGACCTCAAGTTCATGACGAAGATATTACGCTAGAAAATCCAAAAGTAAATGATGGTGTGTATAGTTTTGATACAAAACTTCCAGGTATTGGAAGATGGGATATTATGGCTTTTGTAGAAGTAGGGTCTTTAAAACGTTACTACAACTTAAAAGTTGATACAAGATTTGATCTTAAACCAGTAGTTTATTAGTAGGTTATGCAAACGCAGACCATTATTTTTCCAACCTCTCGTGCCATTCGGCACGAGCTTCTCTCCCTTGAAAAATCAACTCTCTTTTTACCAAACTATATCACTATGTCAGAATTTATCGAACGTGTCTGCCTTGTTGATGGATTTAAAAAAATAGATAACGATACAAGAATTTTACTTCTTTTAGAAGCTTCTGATTTTAAAGAGTTTGACGCCCTGCAAATAGAGAGAAATTTCTTCACTTTTACACAAAACAGCACTTATGTATTTACACTTTTTACAGAACTCAGCGGAGAAAAAGTTGAGCTTGAAGATTTGGAATTGGTAGATACGTATGGAGATTACGAAGAGCATATTTCCATCCTAATAGCTTTACACGGTAGGTATGAAAAACTCTGTATTGAACGAAAAATCTTTGATCCAATATTTTTGGAAAAATGGTACACGTTCAACAGTGAATATGTGCAATCTCTTGGAAAGATAAAGCTTATTGTTGAAGGCTATCTTACAGCTTTTGAAATAGAAATATTACAAAAGTGTGCTCAAGTCACAAATGTAAAAATAGAACTCACAACTACAAATTTCAATAAAAAAGTAAGAGAGAGATTTGACTCATTAGGATTTAACCTTGAGAGTGGACAAACATATCTTTTAGATCTCAATTCTTCAAAGATTCTTAAACAAGAGGATGTAGAAGAAAACAAAAATATCGAGTGCACTAGTTTTAGCGAACAGATTTTACAAGTCGCTTTTATAAAGCAAAAAGTGTATGAATATCTACAAAGCGGACTCAAATGCGAAGAGATAGTAGTGATTTTGCCAAATGAATCTTTTGCCCCACTTTTAAAGCTTTATGATAATGAGGGAAATTTTAACTTTGCGATGGGGCAAAAATTTTCTCAGACACAAGGTTATATGCACTTAAATGCAGTGTGTGAATATATAGAAAATCCCACCGTACAAAATGCTGCGAGACTCAAAAGATATAAATCAGCATTTTATGAAGTGTTGTATCCTTTATATTATAAGAGTATGAAAGAGATTGATTTTTCTGAGTTGATTCAAATGTATGTAAAAGAGCTACATGTAAAGGTTCAAAAGAAAATAATAGAAGAAGAACTCTACAGTTTTGTAAAACTTAAAAATATCTATAGTGATCTTAACCTCAAATCAACTCTACATCTGTTTTTGCAAAGAGTTTCACAAAGTGCGCTTGATGATGTGCGCGGCGGAAAGATAACTGTTATGGGAGTTTTGGAAAGTCGCCATGTCGATTATAAGGGTGTAATCATTGTCGATTTTAATGATTCAAATGTTCCAAAAAGAAGTGAAAAAGATCTCTTTTTGAACTCGGATATTCGAGCTCTGGCGAATCTTCCAACTCAAAATGATAGAGAAAATCTTCAAAAACATTATTATGCACTACTTATGAATAGAGCCAACCATGTAAGCATCTCTTATACTAAATCCAGTGCCACAAACCCATCAAGATTTTTAACCGAACTTGGCATCAAAGCAAAAGCGGCTGAAAATGAACTCGCATATACGGCCATACTTCATAAGGCATTTAAACAAGAGAATGATGAAAAAGAAGAAACGATAATCTTAGACTATGATTTTAGTCGTGTACGCCTCTCTGCGACCTCTTTGAAAACGTTTTTGGATTGTAAAAGAAAATATTATTACAGATATATAATGCATATAAAGCAACATGAAATGCCTCGGGACTTTCCAACGGAATATCAGATAGGTTTAGATCTTCACGAAGCACTTAAAAATGTGTATCTAAAAAAATCTGCTTTTAGTGGCGCTAAAGAGCTTCATAGTGAAATCTATGATGAGCTTGAACGCATCTCAGGAGCGAGCTCTTTAGAGGCATATCAACTCAAACTTTGGAACAAAAAACTCAGCTCTTTCGTGGCAAATGAGATAGAAAGATTTGCCGAGGGAGTGAAAGTATTAGAGTGTGAAAAAGGGCTTACATGCAAGTTCGGTGGCATGGAGCTCACAGGTCAGATAGACAGAATAGATACCCAAGAAAATGGACTCTATGTGCTTGATTATAAAAGTGGAAAATATCCTTCGTTCACTGCAAAAACATTAGAAAAAGCCACAGATTTTCAGCTAGAGTTTTACTATTTGTTAGCTTCAGAACTTGGCAAAGTGGCGGGATGTGGATATTATGATCTTTCATCTGGGCAGATTGTTGATGAGACCTTTTTACATGAAAAGCTTGAACTTTTGCAAATTCACATCCAAGAACTTCAAGAGCAAAAAAGTTTTGATTTTTGTAAGACTGAAGATGAAAGCAAATGCAAATACTGTGAATTTTCAACTCTTTGTGGACGTGATTGATGTTTAAAAATAAATTGGCCTATGAAGCAAGTGCGGGAAGCGGAAAGACTTTTAATCTGGTCGTGCGATATTTGAGTTTGCTTTTTATGGGTGCATCGCCTTCAAAAGTTTTGGCGCTGACCTTTACAAACAAAGCCGCTTCGGAGATGCAAGAACGGATCGTCGAAACGCTTAAAGAACTTGAAAATAGAGATGAACTCGGTGTTATCTCAGAAGTGACTGGAATTTCAAAAGAGCAGATTCTTTTCCAAAAAAAAGAGATTTTAGCGCAGTATTTAAATGCAGATGTGAAGATTATGACGCTGGATAAATTCTTTGCAAAGATTCTTAGAAAATTCTCACTCTACGCGGGACTCATGCCAAACTTTACAACTTTTGCATCGCAACATCAACAAAAACTTTTTGCAAGATTTCTCGACGAGGTCAGTGTCGCTTCAAAAGATGAAATGCTTATAGATCTCTCACTGATGATGGATAAACGTGTTAGCGATATCTTTTCACTTTTAAATGAACTTTATGCAAAACTCACAGAGATAAAAAAACTTTCCTTTACTTATGCACCTTACAAAGAATATGAAAAAAAAGCAATGGAAGCATTTAATAAAATACGTGAAATGGTACTTACATGTAGGGATGCCTCAAGCACAGTCAAAAGTGCTGTCGATGCTGAAGATTTTGAAGCGTTGTTATCAAAAGCGTGGCTCTCACGAGACTCTTTGGATTACGCAACATTTAAAAAATGCTATCAGCCTTCGATGGATTATGAGCTAGTAATTGTGAAAGAGAACTGCGCGCTCTATATGCAAGCAAAAGAGCAGAGCTTTTTTAGTTCGCTTTACGCTCTACTCGACACATATGTGAAGAGTAAAAAAGCTTTGGCAAAAGAGATAGGTGAGCTTGGGTTTGATGATATTTCAGCACTTGTGCACGAACTTTTAACAACTCGTGTAGACAGTGAATTTTTGTACTTTAGACTTGATTCTAAGATCGAGCATATTTTACTCGATGAGTTTCAAGATACAAGCGTGCTTCAGTATGAGATATTGCGTCCGCTTATCAAAGAGATAACTTCAGGTCAAGGCTTGCACGAAAACGGCAGTTTCTTTTTTGTGGGCGATGTGAAGCAGTCTATTTATAGATTTCGCGGAGGTGTGAGTGCGCTTTTTGATTTTGTAAGAGTAGACAACGATGTCGAAGTCGCGCCTTTGGTCGTCAATTATCGTTCACAAAAAGAGATCGTGGATTTTGTCAATACTGCATTTGCCAAAAAGATAAAAGACTACAAAGATCAAAGTGTAAAAGAGAGCGTAAAGGGCGGCTATGTCGAGGTGATAAAAACCGATGATATCCTTCAAACAACGCTGATAAAAGTGCAAAAACTCATAGAACTCGGAGCAGATATCAATGAGATAGCAATTTTGAGTGCAACCAATGGTGATGGCGGAGAGATTGAAGTACAACTGCGACAAAATGAGATCGATGTTGTCACAGAAACGACGACAAAACTTATCAATCAAAATGTTGTAAAAGCGCTTATAGAATATCTCAAATTCCTTTATTTTAATGAAGAACTGTATAAACAAAACTTCTTTGCGCTTCTGGGGCGTGAGGAGTTTGCCCTTGCAAAACAAGATGTCAGTGTCCTTTCACTAAGACAAATTGTCAAAGATGCTGTTGACAGATATGCTCTGTTTGATGGCGAATTTCATCTGCTTCGTTTTATGGAGATGCTTGGAAATTATGATGATATCGAGCAGTTTTTATTTGAGTATGAAAGAGATGATACGACCGCCGCAGCATCTGACTTAAATGGAGTGCGGGTTTTGACGGTGCACAAATCCAAAGGGCTTGAATACGAACACGTTATCGTAATGGACAGACTTAAAAAAGCACCCGCTTCACGCGCGCCGATTATCTATGAATATGAGGGCATTGAACTCAAAAATATTTATCTTCGCATGAGCGGACGTGATGCACTTGATGCCTCGTATGCAAGAGCGTTAGAAAAAGATAAAGAACTAAGTTCAGAGGACAATCTTAACGCTCTGTATGTTGCATTTACAAGAGCAAGAGAAAATCTTTTTGTAGTCTCTAAAGAGAAAGACTCCACATTTGCTCAGCTTGATCTTGCCGCGGCGAGTTATGGAGTCTTACGTGTAGAGCTTCATGAGGCAAAGAAAAAAGAGAAGAGTGAGCCATTTTCATACAGAGCACAATATTACGGAACGCAAAGCGATATTCTCGCTGTGGCAAAAGAGCAAGAAGAGGATCTTCGAGCGATTAATTTTGGTTTGGCACTTCATTATCATTTAGAGATGATGCACTCTTTTGAGATGGAGAGTGTGCAAAAAGCTTACGGCGCAATGCTAAATAGATATGGCTCTCTTTTGGATGAAGATGAGCTTATAAGTATCCAAAAACGAGTGAAAATGCTTTTGGAAAATAAAGAGTTTTTAGCACTTACAGAGGGAAAATGTATGCGAGAAAAAGCGATGCTCGTAAATGGAGAACTTAGATATATGGACTTGCTTGTAGAGCGAGAAGATGGTGGATACAACATCATCGATTACAAAAGCTCAGAGCATCTTAATGACTTGCATATAAAGCAAGTGAGAGGCTACATTAAAGCCGTTACAAACATTACATGTAAAGAAGTCAAAGGAGTTCTTTGTTATCTTCGTGAGAATGAAATCTTTATAAAAGAGATAAAGTAAAATATAATCCTTGCATAAAACTTAAATTAAGTTACTTATAAGTTTATGCAGATATAATTTCGCCACTTTAATTCGATGAAAGGTTCGAGAATGAAATTTACAAAAATTGCAACTCCTGAACAAATCGATCAAAAATGGATTTTGATTGATGCTGAAGGGAAGACATTTGGGCGTATCGTAACTGAGATCGCTACTCGTCTTCGTGGAAAAGATAAACCATGTTATACACCAAACTTAGATTGTGGTGATTTCGTGGTAGTAGTGAACGCTTCTAAAGCAGCTTTTAAAGGTGCTGGCAAGATAGCTAACAAAGAGTATTTTACTCATAGTGGTTACTTCGGTTCTACAAAAAGTGTTAAAATGACTGAACTTTTAGAAAAAAATCCTGAGAAACTATTTAGATTAGCAACTCGTGGTATGTTACCAAAAACAAAACTTGGTGCAAAAATGATCAAAAAACTAAAAGTTTATGCAGGTGCGGAACATCCTCACTCTGCTCAACTATCGAAGTAAGGAGATATAGATGGCTAACAAAATATATGCAACAGGACGCCGTAAGTCTTCAATAGCAAAAGTATGGTTAACTCCAGGTACAGGTAAAATCACAATCAACGGTCTTTCACTAGACGCATGGTTGGGTGGACTTGAAGCGAAAAAACTTCGTGTTAAACAACCTTTATCATTAACAAAACAAGATACATCAGTTGATATCGTAGCTACTACTTTAGGTGGTGGTTTCGGTGGTCAATCAGATGCACTACGTCACGGTATTTCTCGTGCACTAGTAAAATTTGATGCATCTTTCAGAGCTATTTTGAAGCCAGAAGGCATGATGACTCGTGATTCACGTACAGTAGAACGTAAAAAGCCAGGTCTCAGAAAAGCACGTCGTTCACCTCAATTCTCAAAACGTTAATCGTTTTTATGGAAAAACCCTTGGGTTTTTCCATATTTTTCTTCTTTAAAACATTTCAAAATTTTCTTCAAGATTTCCCTGATATAATTGCCTCAAAAAAAGATTTTAAATGCGCTATTTTTATTTGCTATTTTTATTTGTTTCATTACACGCCTCGACACTGCATCTAGCAACTTCTACAAATCCTTCACGCCTTAACCCTCTCTTAGCGACTGATTCAAGTTCGGCAGAGATAAGCGATTTTATTTTTAATGCTCTTGTAAAATATGACAAAGATTCTTCAACGGTTATAGGTGATCTTGCCGAGAGTTTCAAGTATGAAAACAACACAACACTTATCTTTAAACTTCGTCCAAATATCAAGTGGCAAGATGGTGTGAAATTTAGTTCAAAAGATGTTGTTTTTACCTACAATCTTATCAACTCAAAAGATGTCATTTCGCCTTATACGGCAGAATTTCGGATGGTAAAAAGTGTGACGGCACTTGATGAAAGAACTATCAAAGTAGTTTATAAAAAACCCTATTTTAAAGCGCTTGAGACATGGATGATGGGAATCTTGCCAGAGCATATTTTAAAAAATGAGAAAAATCTGATGAGTGCATCTTTTAACACTCATCCCATAGGCACAGGAGCTTATAAACTCACGCAACTTGAACACTCAAAAGATATTATTTTAACTGCAAACGAGAACTATTTTTTAGGTAAACCCAAAATAGATACAATTATCTTTCATGTGATTCCCGATCCGATGACACGCTTTTTGATGCTCAAATCCGCGAAAATTGATGTGGGTTCACTTGGTGCGATGGAGTATGAACGTCAGCTTGATAAGGATTTTTTTGTCAGGTTTAACAAGTATGAAGATATCGCTCATGCTTATACCTATCTGGGATTTAATCTTAGAAATAAAAAGTTTCAAGATCCAAGAGTAAGAGAAGCACTCTCACTTGCTATCAATAGAGATGAGTTGGTGAAAATTCTTTTTTTAGGTCACGCAAGAGTTTGTACAGGTCCATTTTTACCAACAGGTACGGCTTTTAACAAAAATGTCAAAGCTCCAACGCAGAATATCAAAAAAGCAAAAGAGCTGTTAAAACAAGCTGGATATGATGAGAAACATCCGCTTTCCTTTCAGATTGCTACGTCAAATTCAGATTCTATTCGCCCTTATGCTGCAGAGATTATGCAGTATCAATTACAAAAAGTAGGCGTACATGTAAGCCTTCGCATTATGGAATGGCAGGCGTTTTTAAATATGGTGGTTTTCCCTAGAAAGTTTGAAACTGTCCTTCTTGGCTGGTCACTCTCTTCAACGCCTGATCCCTATCTTTTGTGGCACAGTGATAACGACAAACCGGGTGGGTTTAACTTTATAGGGTATCATAATAAAAAAGTTGACAAAGAGATCGAATTGATGCAAGACAGCGTAGATACAACGCAACTCTCGAAGCTTTGGAAAACTATCTTCGCAGATATCGTAGCAGATAATGCATACTTGTTTTTGTTTATACCAAATGATATTAGCGTTGCAAATAAAAAAATAAAAAATATTGTTCCAAGCCCTAGCGGTATTTGGTACAACTATAAAGATTGGGAGATTACAAATGAATAAAGAAAACCGTTTTGATAAAAGTGCTGAAACTTGGGATACATCAGATACAAGAGTGATGCTTGCACAAAATATTTATGATGCCATAGTGAAAAATATAGAACTGCAAGAAGATATGGAAGTGATCGATTTTGGTGCTGGAACAGGACTTTTGAGCCGTAATATTGCCCTGCATGTAAAGAGCTTATTAGGCATTGATACATCAAGTGGAATGCTTGCAAAACTAAACGACCTTGGACGTGATAATATCAGTACATTACATGTGGATATCTGCGCGTATGAAACTGGAAAAAAGTATGACGGAATTGTCAGTTCTATGACGATGCACCATGTTGAGCATTTAGATGCATTGTTTACGAAAATGCATACGCTTTTAAAAGAGGATGGATTTCTTGCAATAGCCGATCTTATGGGCGAAGATGGAACTTTTCATAATGATAATGATGGTGTCCACCACTTTGGATTTGATGAAGAATATTTGATTTTATTGGCGCAAAAGCATGGGTTTACAGATGTAAAATATCAAAGAATTTTTGATGTCACTAAAGAGCGAAAAGAGCCTTTTGGTATCTTTTTATTGACTGCTAAAAAATGACGATACTTTTTGATCTTGACGGTACACTTATAGATTCAACTGAGGCTATTTTAGAGAGCTTTCATAACTCGTATGATGTGTTTAAAATGATCCATCCAAGCGATAAAGAGATCAAACTACTTATCGGACATCCACTCGATGTGATGTATGCTTCTCTTGGTGTAGAAGGGCAAAAAGTTTGGGAGATGGTTAATACTTACAAACAACATTACAGAAAGATTTCAACTCAAAAAACGGAGCTTTTACCATTTGCAAAAGAAGCTGTAGAGCTTGCAAGTAAAAATGCAAGGCTTGGTATTGTGACAACAAAAACTGGAAGATACTCAAAAATCTTGATGGAACATTTTGAATTGATGCATCATTTTGAGATTTTAATCGGTCGAGAAGATGTTCAAAATCCAAAGCCTCATCCAGAACCGATCAATAAAGCAATTGAATTCTTAAAGGTTAAAAAAGAGGATTGTTGGATGATTGGCGATACTAGAATGGATCTCATAGCAGCACAAAGTGCAGGTATCAAAAGTGTAGCAGTAGTGAGTGAATATGAGCCTTTAGAAGAGTTAAAAAAATATACAGATATAATCAAAACAAATGCATTCGAAGCTGTCCAAACTATCCTAAAATAGGTAGATATCACACAGTTTTATCACCTTAACAAACAACATCAATAAAACAAGCTATATTTAAGAGCAACTTTCATAAAATACATCAAACGTAAGATTATTCTTTTGGAATTTTAATTTTTAGGGAGACTTTATGCTAGAAATCAGATGGCACAGCCGTGCGGGACAGGGTGCTGTTACTGGGGCAAAAGGTTTAGCGGATGTTGTTGCGACAACGGGGAAAGATGTGCAGGCTTTTGCATTTTACGGATCTGCTAAACGTGGAGCAGCAATGACTGCTTATAACCGCGTTGATGATCAACCGATTATGAATCATGAAAAATATATGAGACCAGATTATGTGTTTGTTATAGATCCAGCTTTAGTCTACACGACTGATGTTACCATTAATGACAAAGATAATACAGTTTATATCATTACTACACATATGAGTAAAGAGGAGCTTGTCGCTTCTCAACCAAGACTTGAGGGGAAAAAAGTCTATACGGTAGATTGTATTAAAATAGCTCAAGAAACTATTGGTCGTGCGATTCCAAATACGCCGATGCTTGGTGCATTTATGAAGATTTCTAAAATGTATGATATAGAGTTTTTTAAAGAGAATATGCAACGTATCTTGGGTAAATTACCTCAAAAAATCATCGATGCAAATATGTTGGCAATCCAACGTGCATATGATGAAGTGAAATAAGGAGCAAATGATGGCAAACAAAGGATGGGATGAATTCGAAATTGGCGCAATGCTTCGTTCATTTGATGGTGTTGTACCTAATATTTCAACTATACATCAAGAAGATAGAGCATATTCACTGAGCAATTCTTTTACAGCAAGTGTTGCAGACTGGCGTATAGAAAAACCAGTTTTCAATAAAGATTATTGTATTGATTGTCAGTTTTGCTGGATATTTTGTCCAGATATATCTATCATTTCTCGCGATAAAAAGATGATTGGTGTGGACATGGATCACTGTAAGGGGTGTGGAATTTGTGTTGAGGTTTGTCCTACAAATCCAAAATCTTTACTAATGTTTTCAGAGCAAACAGATGAAGAAGAAGCGTTAGGTGCTTGGCCTGCAAAAGATACAAGCAAACCTGAAACTAAAGGAGATGAATAATGGCATTTGATAAATTAGAATTACGTGATATTGAAGTTTGGGATGGGAACTTTGCTGCCGCTCAAGCTTTAAGACAATGTCAAATTGATGTTGTAGCTGCATATCCTATTACTCCATCGACTCCTATTGTTGAGGGCTATGCCAAATTTTTGGCTGATGGTTATGTTGAGGGTGAGTTCGTAATGGTTGAGTCTGAACATGCTGCAATGAGTGGCTGTATCGGTGCTTCTGCTGCTGGTGGACGTGTTGCGACTGCAACTTCATCTCAGGGTTTTGCACTTATGGTTGAAACACTGTATCAGGCTTCTGGTATGCGTTTACCGATTATTCTTAACGTTGTTAACCGTGCACTTGCTGCGCCACTTAACGTTAATGGTGATCATTCAGATATGTATCTTGGGCGTGATAGCGGTTGGATCCAGTTTGATGCTTATAGTCCTCAAGAAGCGTATGATTTAAATTTCATCGCTTTTAGAGTAGCTGAAGATCATGATGTGCGTCTTCCTGCTATGGTTCACCAAGATGGATTTATGACATCTCATACTGCACAGGGTGTAAAAACTTTGGATGATGATACTGCTTATGGATTTGTTGGTGATTTTAAACCGATGAACGATATGCTTGATCTTGATCACCCAGTATCTCATGGTGTTCAAACTGAAGAAGATTGGCACTTTGAACATAAGGCTCGTCAACACAGAGATCTTATGTTAAATGTAGCTCCAAAAATTCAAGCAGCTTTTGATGCGTTTGAAAAATTAAGCGGACGCAAATACAATATGGTAGAACAGTATTCTATGGAAGATGCTGATGTCGCTGTTGTATGTCTTGGAACATCTGTTGAAACTGCTCGTGAAGTAGCTCTAGAGATGAGAAAAGAGGGGATAAAAGCAGGAGTAGTTGGTATTCGTGTTCTTAGACCTTTTCCATTTATGAAAATAGCGGAAGTTCTAAAAGATGTTAAAGCGATTGCTGCACTTGATCGTTCATCACCAAATGGTGCTCCAGGGATGCTTTTTAACGAAATTGCAGGTGCACTTTTCAATACAGATACAAAAGCATTACTTTCAGGTTATGTTTATGGTCTAGGCGGTCGTGACCTTACAAAAGCTCACTTAAGAGATCTTTATAAAGAGCTTCAGGCCAATGTTGACGCTGGTAAAGTGACAACTCAATTACAACAGTTTATCGGTGTTCGTGGTCCGAAACTGGCATTTTTATAGGAGATTCTTATGAGTGAAATGAAAAAAATTAAAAACTTAAAAGAGTTTTCAACATCAGCGGACCGTTTTGAAGGTGCAAACCTTCTTTGTCCAGGTTGTGCACACTCTATCATTGTACGTGAAGTCTTAAATGCGACAAATGATGATCTTATCCTTTCTGCATCTACTGGATGTTTGGAAGTTTGTACGGCAGTTTATCCATACACTTCATGGGATGCTTCTTGGATTCACATTGGATTTGAAAATGGTTCTACTGCTGTTGCTGGTGCTGAGTCAATGTACAAAGCGCTTAAAACAAAAGGTCGTCTAAAACAGCCAGATCGTAAGCCTAAGTTTGTATCTTTCGCAGGTGATGGTGCATCTTATGATATCGGTTTTCAATGGATCTCTGGTTGTATGGAACGTGGTCATACAATGATGCACGTTGTTCTTGATAACGAAGTATATGCAAACACTGGTGGACAACGTTCATCTTCTACGCCTATCGGTTCAAGTGCTACAACATCTCCAGCTGGACGTAAAAGTTACGGTGAGAAGAAAAATAAAAAAGATATGGTTTCTATCATGGCTTCTCATGGGATTCCATATGCAGCACAAGTTTCTCCAAACAAGTGGAAAGATATGGTTAAAAAGATTCAACATGGTCTAAGTGTTGAGGGTCCATCTTTTATCAATGCTATTTCTGCTTGTACAACTGAGTGGAAATTTGATCCTAAAGATACTATGGCAATTACAGATTTGGCAACAGATTCTCTAGTTTTCCCATTGTATGAAATCATTGACGGACATGAGTTAAATATCACTTACCGTCCTAAAAATGTTGTTCCCGTTGAGGAATATCTTGCAGCTCAAGGTCGTTTTAAACATCTTTTTAAAGATCAGTATAAATACCTTATAAAAGAGTGGCAAGAAAGAGTAGATGCTCAGTGGGCATATTTACAACGCCGTGAAGAAGCACGCGTTTAATAAAAGCTTCTAGCTCTTTAGTACCCCAGGGACAATTGTCCCTTCGGTCTGAGTTGAACAAAATCTAACACTTTTATTAATTTTTTCGGCGATGAAAAAATAGCTACTAAATCCTTTACGAAGAGTTTTAGACGAGTATTGCTTAATCTGACTATTCAATCTTATCTGACAAAATAACCCATCAGCTATTTAATGGTAACTTGATTGTAAAAATAGTTTCATAATTATTACTTTGAACTTCTAACTTACCATTACAGTGATCTTCAATAATGATTTTACTCATATACAATCCAATTCCCGTCCCTACTAAATCATTTTTAGTTGTAAAATAAGGGGCAAAGATTTTTTCAATATCTTGGATATGTATTCCACCTGCATTGTCGTATATATCTATTTTTCCATATTCTTCATCTTGATTGATTGCGAATATCAACTTTCGATCAGTAATATTATTGTCTGAAAAAGCATCTATAGAATTTTTTATCAATGTGATCAATACCTGAAGCACTTCATTACGGTATATGAACACTTTAGAAGGAAAAATAACCATCTCATTTACTGTAATATTATCGCTTTGTATGATATGTTCTATAAGTGTTAAGGCTTGCCTAACAAGCGTAGAAAGATAAATATTTTCTTTAGGTTTGTTAGGATGAAAAAAGTCTCGATAATCACTAATGGTTTGTGAAAGATGAATACTTTGTTGCTCTATTTTTATGAGATTATCAAGTAATTCCATATCGTTTTCTTCTTTCATAATCTCTTTTAGCTGCATTTGAGATGTAATAGCATTAATAATCGCAAGCGGCTGACGCCACTGATGGGCTATCATTGAGATCATTTCTCCCATTTGGGCTTGACGTGCATGTATTTTAAGGAATTTGTCTTTTTCAATTTTATCGGTAATGTCTTTGGCAAGCATGATAATTTTATCAGTCTTATCTCCATACCTTGCTAATGTAACTTCAATAACTATACTTCTCGTAGATGATATGATTAATGTACATTCGAGCTTTGATAATTCACTTTTATATGCATTATTAAGATAATCTTTAAATTCAAGATCCTCACATTCAAAATTCCAAGCAGAATTTAGTATATTTACTCCGAGTAGTTTCTCTTTGGATATTTCAAACATCTTAAGTGCCAATGCATTACAATCAACTACCGTATTGTTTTTTAAAATAAGAATAGCCTTATCGATCGATGTGACAATAGTACGATAGAAATCTTCACTTTCAATCAATTGTTGTTGAGCTTCCCTGATTTCAGTAACATCTTCACCTGCACAGAGGAGACCGCTAAAGTCACCATTTTCTTCGTATAAGGGTTGATTATGCCATGCGATTATCCGTATGTTTTCATCTTTTGTTAGCACTTGATTTTCATAGTATGAAGGGGGGATACTGGTGTTAAGTGAATTGTCGAGAACTACTTGTAATGATTCACGGATCTCTTTGGGTATAAAAGTATTAACCCATTTTTTGTTGATCACTTCATCACACGAATAGCCAAGAATTTCACACCCTTTTCGATTGATCAATCTAACTGTTTGATCGATATCAAGAACCATGATCATGACATCGACAATATCCAGATAGTTTTGTGCCTTTTTTGTTGTAGCAATAAGCTTGATTTCTGTTTGCTTTTGAAGAATTTTATTTTGAAAATTTTCCAGAGCATAATTTATATCCTCTACTATTTGTTCAAGAAGATTTTGTACTTCTACATCAAAAATATTATTTTCTTCGGCATATATGGTAAATACTCCCACAACATTCTCGCCATATTTAATGGGGAGTACCGCAGATGCTCCCCATCCAAAAATTTTCCCCTTTTCCTGCCATTGAAGCGTTGCTGAATCTTGTTGAAAATTTTGACACCAGTAAGGCTTGTTTTCATGAAAAGCACGTCCTGAAGGACCAAAGGAGGTTGGATTAGTTGGATCAGTCGAGATGTGAAAATTATCAAGGTATTCTAATCCATCTCCAAAAGCATTGAGGATTTTAAGTTCTTTTGTCATTTCATCCGCTATGCCGATCCATGCCATTTTGATTCCGCCAAAATTAACAATATTTTGACAGATACTTGTAAATAATTCAGCTTCATTTTTCGCGTGCACGACCGCTAAACTACATTGACTTCGGGCTAAGTACAACTGATTAAGCCGTTCATTTAGACGTATAAGGTTTCGAACTCTTTCTTGGTTTATATTTATGCATCCTAAAATACTCTTTTCGTGCCCTTTGTCTACAAGAATAGGACTAAATTCACCGGTGCCGATTTTCATAATATGTTCATATACCTTATCAAGCGAGCCACCCAAAGTTGCCTTGAGCTCTTTATGCAGACGATATAACATATAAAGCAAAATCAATCCTAATAAAATGAACAGTATTTTCATACAAAAAGTCACAATTTTGGCCTGATAAACCATTTTTGCTGTTCTATCGCTAATTAATTTATAAAATTCTTGGATTGAAAGCATTATCAAAGTTTTTTCATGAAGATAAGTATGATCATATAAAAGTTCAGTTGCTTTTTGTTTGTTAAGCTCTAGTTCTTGTCTGCTACCTTTGGACTCTATAAGATTCATAGCCTTAGATTCAACACGTGTTAAATTGTATGATATTTTTTCAGCTTTATTAAGTTTTCCAAATTCTTTTTCGCTAAATCCAGCCTGACGCATTAACTCGATTAATGGTATTGCTTGATTAGTACGAGCTCCTGCTATTTTTTGATCATCTATCTCCAGTAAATCCCAATAATAATTATTATAATCGACTGGACGAGCTCTTTTACCGTCTTTTATAGCAAGAATTTCTTTGTAATTCTGTTTATAAAGTAGATTTCCTGTAGCAACATATGTTCTTGCCATACGTCTTAAGTTATTGGAAGATTGACGGAGTTCATCTGCCAGTAAAAGAGAATTTAATCGAGATTCATTAGCTTTATCCATATTGTTATCCGCTACAAGATGCACAATATAAGTGACGCATAAGAGTATCAGGCCAAAAGTTGTTTGCAAAAGAATAGTGGAAAATTTAGATAATTTTTTTATATATATCATTTATTATACTTTCAATATGAATTCAGTTGTAGAATAGCAAATCTTTACCAAATTATGTACGTTAATATCAATCAAAGAAGCCCAATACGCTCGAATATCTCAATTAATGATTATTTATTTTTTAGAAACTCCAGTACAAAACAAGCTCCGAGTCCATCACTGTCTTCGACATTGAATACGCTTAAATGACCTTGGAAATGTTTTTGTATGATTTGACTACTCATGTATAGGCCCAAGCCCGTCCCCTGTGATTGATGTTTTGTTGTGAAATAAGGGTCAAATATTTTATCTATGATCTCATTTCTGATACCACCTCCGTTATCTTTCACTGTAATAGTGATTAGCTCCTTCGATTGCCTTAGTGAGAAGGTTACTTTTTTATTCTTTATTTTATTTTGAATCAAAGCATCTTGCGCATTGGAGAGGATATTAAGGATCACTTGAGACAAGATATTTTTGATTCCAAGGGTATTGATCTCAGTATCAAAATCTGTATGGATTGTAATATAGCTGTTGTCATAGCTAGCTTTTACTATATTGATAGAATCAAATAAAACTTTGGAGACATTAAATAGAGTTGTATCTTGATCTGTTTTAAGATAATTTCTAAAATCATCTATAGTTTTAGATAGATATTGTACTTGATCATTGATATTGGTCATTTGTGTTACCAGAGTATCGGTATTAATTTCCATTTCAAGTTCTTTTTCGATGATGATAGAACTTGCAATCGCTGAAATTGAGCCAAGAGGCTGTCTCCACTGATGAGCTATGTTTCCTATCATTTCACCCAGAGCAGCTAGACGAGATTGGTGCTGAAGAAGTGCGTCTTTTTCTCTTAATTCATGCTCGGATTCGATGCTTCTAGTAATATCTTGTACGATACCAAACGAGATAATAGGTTCACCCTCTTCATTATACGAAGTATCACAATCTACATGAACATATTTTATTCTCTCATCGGACATTAGGAGTCTATGGGTAATTTCAAATTTAATCTTTGTCCTTAATGATGTTTTGTACATGGTATCAAATGTTTCCCTGTCATCAGGATGCACCAAATCTAAGTATGCTTTAAAGGATGCACCAAATTCATTTTTATCTACTTCGTAAATAGTAAATATTTCATCAGACCAAGTGAGGATATCGGTATTTACATCAAATTCCCAGTTACCTAATAGGGCAATATTTTGAGCTTTTTTTAGACTTGTTTCACTCTTTATCAGCTTTTCTTCTCTTTGAAGCTCTTGCGTGATATCTTGCATAGTTACAACTACATCATTATCAAGTTTATTGGCAAATATTTTAAATATGTACGTCTGATCTTTTTTGACTATCTTTGCTAAATGAGTTAAATCTGGGTTGGCTAAAACATATTCTGTCCAAGTGACTTCACCCATTCTTGGCTTGAGGTAGCACTCGTCTCGAACGAACCAATCGCATATACAATTGTATTGTTTTAAAAAACTTTTTAAATCCTCAAAGCCGATAAAGTCAAGAAAAGTCTTATTCGCTTCAATAATCTTTTCGCCGTTGCTTACTAAAACAATATTGTTTTGGCTATTTAAAATGGCTGTCATCCTTTTTGTAGTACGTAATAATTCATTGGTGTAGTGATTAAATAGACGATTTAGGAAAAAATAGAGTACTACAATGAGAACAATAAAGGTAATAAGCATACGTTTTATAGCGTTAGAAAATTCTAGATTTTCCTTAGTCAAATCATCAAAAAATATAAATTGTCCTCTGGGTTTTAGATCATAAGAGGCAATATTGAATGAATAAACAGCATAATATTTGTCATGATCGTGAATTTCCAAGTATGGAGGCAACAGTTTGACTTTTGGAAGAAGTTCTAATATGGTTTTATTTTTTACTTTTTCATATTGGGTATTTTTCATATTATCATTAAATTTTAAGATTCCCTGTATATTATTGAAGTTGGTGACCAGATCAAGAATTTTTTTTGGATTAGCCCCTATTTCAAAAGCTCCGACATATTTGTTTTTATAAAATAGGGGAATAATAACGCGGTAGGAAAACCCTTTGATTCCAAGATCAAAGTCTGACATAACTATATGTTGTTTATGAAGCGTTGCCAGAATAGTTCTTTTTTCGGCAATATTGTCGCCGTAACTCGTTAAATCATGGAGTCGTAAGAGTGATATACCATCACTTTGATGAAAGTGCATAATTTCTAAATATTTATCTTCTGCTTTTAATTGCTTATATTTATCCAATGTTAAAGCAATCAGTTTTTTTCTATCTTTTTGTGCAACTGCCTTTATCATGGCGTCCGTTAAAAAAGCTTCAGCAGTCGTCGTATAGTGTTCTTTTAAATGCAAATCGACATTTTTTTCAAAAGAGTTTTTGATCTTTTGATAGTATTGGGCTTTGGTTTCATTCAATCTATTAGATTGAAACATGTAAAAGATGTAAAAAATAACTCCAAAGGAGAGAGCCATAATGCTAAACAGCGCTAAAAATGTATAACGTTTTAAATGATTAGACGGCACGTTTTTTTGTGTTTCAAGATTCATACATTAATCTCAAGAGCTTTGAATTCACGAATAAGTGCCATTTGACGAAATGCGAGATAGTCTGATAGTTGGTTGGATGTCAGTCCTGTGAGCTTAAATATTAAAACGATGTGAAAATGGCGTTTTTGCTCATCGACACGGAAAATTTTTGCAGGTGTATTAATGTTTAATGGAGCACCAGACGTTGGAAGAACTATTGAAATACTCACCTCCTGATCAATAGAAATACCAGAGGGTAATGCATTGAGTTCGAGTTTTACCGAAACAATGGAAATATCAACAATAGAGGTCTCGCCAACAAACTTTTTCCCTTCAAAGAAGAGGGAAATACTATGATTTTCTTCGGGCTCAAGACGAATATTCTGACGGTCCTTTCCACTTCGCTGTATAAATTGCAGATCAGTAAGAGTAATGGTCTGTTTTTCAAAATCTATATCTTTAACTGATTTGCATAATACTGCTGAGGGGAACACTTCTGAACTGATCGTCATATTCTTGACCAGCTTCACAACTTTTAGCTGGGAATTAGTGCTTTTAACGACAACATTTTCATCGTTTAAATGAATGATAACAGCAGGGTTGGTAATTGTCAGCCCGCGATAAAAATTATGAAGTTTAATCTCTCCATTGTTTTCATTTACGATTTTCATATATTTTAATACAATGTTTTTATCTTGAAATACTTTATCCTGTGCGGCTGCGTCTTTGTCATATAAGCCCAACAGATTAAGCTCGGTAACATCATCAAAAGAGACAATAACGGAACCTTGTTTTTCTGGAATTTCACGAAGTTTCATGATTAGATGACAACTTTCGTTGTTATGATTAAAAATCTTAGTATGATAGAGTTTTCCAGGATTTTTTACAGCCGTTGCAAACCATGTTGCACTTTCAGTAGTATATAAAAATCCCTGATGCTCTTTAAGAATAGAGTCTAACGACGGATTCTTTTGAAAAAACTCTTCAAGAGTTTCAACGCCGAAAAAATCCAAAAAACGCTGATTTACAATGACAGGTTTTGAATCTTGGAACATGATTAAAAGATTGTTTTGATAACTCAACTTTCGCACCTAAATCCAAGCAATTCTTGAGTCGTACTGCGTAGCGTGGCTACTATGGTCATGAAATCTTCATTTCTATTTACAATCGTTTCAATTTTAGCTATTTTGTCCATAATTTCAAT
>Ga0214230_100023_pt1 | contig 79809 bp, 95 predicted proteins | sample TroBogypolimnion_6_FD_153068 | JGI IMG/M metagenome (GOLD analysis project Ga0214230, IMG submission 153068) | Freshwater microbial communities from Trout Bog Lake, WI - 22MAY2008 hypolimnion | ecosystem: Environmental > Aquatic > Freshwater > Lake > Hypolimnion/Profundal zone | place: Trout Bog...
CACCCAGCGGCGGTGTATAGATATCACGGCGGCTAACAGCTAGTTCATCTTTGAAAAAATCTTTTTCAGTATAATGAGGTCCTTTTTCCAAGACGAGCACCTTTTTCCCAGCACGAGCGAGCTCATAAGCTATTGGCGCACCGCCTGGACCACTGCCGATGATACAAACATCATACATAAGCATTCACCTTTGGTGGACGGGGTAAACCGCTCTCATTCTCCACCCATTTCCATCCTATTTTATTGATATTTGCTCCATACACAGGATCACTAAACATCGCTTCAAAAGCAAAATTCATAAGATGCCACAGCCAAGTATCACCCCACTGTTTTAGAGATATTTGTTTTAAAAGGGTCTCTTTTTGTGAAAGTGTCAGCTCTTTATAGTTTTTCATATAGCTGTTTTTTGAAGTCTGATTGAGCCATTTTACGCCATCTTGGAGTATCTGTTTGGTTTCATCTTTAACACGAGGATCTTTCATAAGTGCTTGAAAAAAACCTATCAAATTAAAAGAGTGTACAGAGGGCATAGCGATATTTGGAGGGAAAAGCTGTTCTAATACGCTTGCAATAGTCTGATAAGGTTCCTGTATAATCCTTACATGTAAAGCATAGTAGTGAAAGTCTCTAGCAAAGGCACTAGAACCAAGTAACAGTGCGGAATATTTGATAAACTCTCTTCTTTTCATTTCGTAATAGTAGCATAGAAGATTTAACCTTTTGAGTGTTTAGCCGATTTAAAAGTGTGCAAATACTCTACAAAGGGAAATATAATGGATTCAGTAACTAATTCACAAGCTCCTGTTGGGGCACAGATGTATGCCATGAAAAAAAGTCGTGAGGTTGATGAGCAGTCTATGGCAAAGATTTTGGATAGTGCTACTACTCAAAGTAAAAATATCCAAGATTCTCAAGCTCGTGATATGCAAATGCAACAATCTACTGCGCAAAAAACAGGTTTAGGCCAAAGCTTAGATTTAAAAGCATAGTTATTTACAGGTAGATGATTCTATCTGTATTAACTTTTTTCAACCCTTTTACAACTCCACTTCGATATAATTTCTTCATGATTGATTTTGATAACAGAACCCCACTTCATTTTGAACTTACAACTCTAGAACGCATGGCTTGTGACTTTACGGATCAAGAGATTGAACTTGTATTGACAAATAATGAAGAGATGCAAGCAATAAACAAAGAGTTTAGAAATATAGACAAGCCTACTGATGTTTTAAGTTTTCCCTATGAAAAGATGCCTTTTTCTCCACTTGGCAGTATTATCATCTCTTACGAATATGTGCAAGATGTTGCACAAAAACTCCAGCATTCTGAACAAGAGGAGTTTACGCTTTTATTTATCCATGGATTGCTACATATTCTAGGTTTTGATCATGAAGTAGATAGCGGAGAGATGCGCCAAAAAGAGAGTGAGCTTATCAAACAGTATAATCTGCCTGATAGCTTGATTGTTCGTACAGAGGGATAACGCTTAAAAAGGTTTACTTTAAGTGACTTGCTTGCTTGTTTTCCCAAATAGAGTGTAGGAATGCTGCTGCAATAAGTACTATTCCTATAGTTCCTGTTACAGCTTCACTAACATGCATCATAATTTTCATAAGCATAATAACTGCTAAAATTCCGATAGCATAATGAGCACCGTGTTCAAGATATTGAAACTCTGAAAGCGTTTTATGTTCTACAAAATACAAAGTAATACTTCTTACAAACATAGCCCCCACACCAAGACCGATCATAATGATAAAGATATTACTTGAAAGGGCAAAAGCTCCGATAACACCGTCAAAACTAAAACTTGCATCTAAGACTTCAAGATAAATAAATCCTGCTATACCACTTTTAACTGTATCAGATGAGAGAAAATGATCGAGCATTCCTAGGAGAGAGTGCAATAACACACCATACATAAAAGCTAAAATAACTTCAAAATCCTGTGTAAGATGTCCAAGAACAATACCTATGAGAATTGCGATAATTAACTCAATATTTGCAACTCCAGAAAACTGTTTTAGCATTTTAGAATCTTCAATAAGTTTAAACCAAGTAATCTCATGCTCTTGGAAAAAGAAATCTAAAAAGACCATAAGTAAAAATGCTCCACCAAATGCAAAGATCGTAGTTTCTGTGCTTTTTAGTATAGCTTCATATTGATGAGGTTCATTGATTGCTACATGTAAGGTTTCAAATAATCCCATTCCTGTTACGATAGAAACGATAGCAAGTGGAAATAAAAGACGCATACCAAATACGGCGATAGGAATACCAAAGAGTATAAATCGTTTCTGCCAGATTGGATCCATCGTATCTAATATTTTGGCATTAACAACAGCATTGTCAAATGAAAGTGAAATCTCTAAAACAACAAGTAAAGCGGCAATATAAACGCCCTCAAAACCGCCTAAAAAATACCCGCCTAATAAGCCGAGACCTAAAATTATAAATGAACTAATGAAGTATCGCATACTAACCTTTTAATCGTTGTTTTTGATGTAACCATTTTCTAAAAGTTTGTCATAGATCTTTGAGACAATCTCTCCAGCAGCATTACCGCCATGTCCGCCATGTTCGACTAAAACAGTAACGACAAACTGAGGATTTTTATAAGGACCATAGGTAGTCAACCAAGCATGAGAGCGTGAATAATAAGCCATATTTAACTCTTCTGTTCTCTTGATAGTATCTTGTGAGATACCTACAACCTGTGCCGTTCCTGTTTTTCCCGCAATAGTAACTTTTGAATGTATGTAGTTTTTTGCTGTTCCGCCGGGAGAATTACATACATCATACATCCCCTCTCGGATGATACCGATCTTTTGCTTTTCAGTCGGAGAGAGCACTTCTTTATATTCTGGTTGTATTATTTTATCTCCCACTTTTTCTACAAGATGCGGTGTCACAAGTCTGCCTGTTGCTAAAAGTGCTGTAAATCTTGCTACTTGCATCGGAGTTACTAGAAAATCGCCCTGCCCGATTGCAGTATTGAGAGTCTCTCCAATATACCAAGACTGATGATATTTTTTTCTTTTCCATTCACGATTTGGTACAGTTCCAATAAACTCATTAGGAAGATCGACACCAGTTTTTTGACTAAAACCATATCGTAGCATACCTGCACTCATGGCATCTATACCCGTCTTGACGCTGCCTTTATAAAAATAATCATCACAACTCTCACGCACAGCTTTTCTGATATCAGTTTCTCCGTGTCCATCTTTTTTCCAACATCTAAAGTTACGGTTTGAAACTACATAACTGCCCGTACAGTTTACAGTTGAATGTTCATCAAGTGCTGTCGTGATCATAATAAGACCGAGTCCAATTTTTACAATTGAACCTGGAGGGTAAAGACCATTGACAAGTTTATTAGTAAAAGGTTTATCAGCGCTATTGATCAGTGCTTTCCATTCATCGCTTGAAATCCCGTTTGAAAAAGAGTTTAAATCATATTCAGGAAAACTACCCGCAGCTAATACTGAGCCATTCACATCCATAACAACAACAGCCCCCGCTTCATCTTTAAACATTTCGGCGATATACTGTTGTAAGTTCATATCTATAGCGAGTTTTATCTGCTTATTTTCAATCGGACTTTTATGAGAAAGTTCTTCGATCTCCTCATTTTTTGCACTCACTTTAATTTTTCTCTCACCAGCTTCACCCTCTAAGTAGGTGTTATAATATTTTTCGATTCCATTTTTACCAACAGTTCCAATGACAGATAAAAGTGGATCTTTATCAATATCATTTTGATTGGCGTTTGAGACATAGCCAATAATATGGGCTGCGGTATCATTGTATGGATAAAAACGTTTTGGCGCAGATAAAATATGTAAATTCTCTCTTAAATTTAAAATAGAATAAACAGGAATCATCGCATCATAGGGAATAAAATCAGCTACTTGTATATAATCTTGATTATAATAAGAATCGTTTTGAAGATATATTTTTTTCATCTTCTCTCTGTCTAAAGAGGGAATATATTTCATCAAAACATTTAATTCAGTATCTAGCAAACTCGTGTCATCTCCACTGATTAAGTGAGGAGCTATCTCTACTTTAAAGCCTAGTTTGTTGATAGCAACGGGATTATTATTTCTGTCTAGGATTTCTCCGCGTACTGGCGCAGTCAAGTCTGTTTTTATAGTATTTCTATCAGAAAGATCTTCATAATAGGCATTGTGCGAAATAGAAAGATAAAAAACTCTTACGATCAAGGCAACCCAAGCTAGAGCAAAAAGTGTCAATATTATTTTAAGTCTCAATGAAAATACCCTTTAACTCTAATCTTTAAAAATCAATAGCAGAAAAAACTCAACAGCAATATAATAGATCACATACCAGCTAAACTCTGGTTCATTTAACAAAAATGTCTGTGCAAGTGTGTAGGAAAAAAAGTAATATCCGACATAAGCGAGCAAAACCATCAGTATCTTAGTGCAAGCAACACACTGGATATACTGATCCATTTTCAAAATAAGAAGCCTATAAACCAAAGTAAAATATACGATGGAACTAAAAAGCACATAACCCTTTTGCGCTTCAAAAAACATCAGAGCAAAAGAGGTGGCAAAAAGTGTAATACTGTCATCATTTTTGATTGAATTGATAAAAATTACAAACATAACTGCAAAAAAAGGCGGCAAAAAAAGATAGATGTCGCTTAGACTCTCATAAACTAAAAATATTGCAAGAACGAGAACAATATTTAAATATTTTTGATAAGTGATATTTCGTTGCATATTGGAAAGTGTTTGCATTTTATACAATCAGCCCAAATCTTATGATCGGGTAAAGATTCTTTTGGAATCTCAATAAATCCTAAATTTTCAAAAAAACTTTGTTTATAGGTAAGTGCTAAAACTTGCTTTAAGCCAAGAGATGCAGCTTCATTTAGAGCTCTTTTAACAATCTTAGAGCCTATATGCTTAGCTCTGTAGCCATCTCTTACTATTAAAGAACGGATCTCTGCAAGAGTGTAAGAGTGTACATGTAAAGCACAAAAACCTACAAGCACTTCTTTATCAAAAGCCAACATATAGGATCTGATATTTGTTGCTATCTCATCATTACTTCTTGGTAAGATAACACCTGATTCAACTTCAGGTTGTATCAGATTTTGCATCGATTCGATGTCGCTAAGATAGGCTTTTCTATACTCTATCATCGGTCATCTCCTCTTTTACAACTTCATAGATTACAGAAATGAGTTTTGAAATCCCGCGCTTTTTACTGCTTGAAACCATCAAAGCATCTGGAAATTTCAGTCTTAGCGCACTCTGCTCTTTTTGATTGAGTTTATCTATTTTTGTAAACACTCTTAAGATAACCTGTGATTGATCCACAATTTCATCTAAAAACTCTGAAACTCCCGCGTCAATCTCAAGATCAGGATGACGACTGTCAATAAGATGAACAAAAAGCTTTATTTGCTCTCTTTGGGCGATATAATCAGTTAGATTTTTTTCCCAGTCATATTTCATTGACTTAGAAACTTTAGCATATCCAAAGCCTGGAAGATCCACTAGCCTTGCATATTTTTTTTCATTTAATTCTCTATCGATAAAAGTGATATCAAAATAGTTTATAAGGCGTGTTTTTCCAGGTGTTGAAGAAACTTTCGCAAGACCTTTATGATTTGCCAGCGCATTTAAAAGTGAACTTTTTCCTGCATTTGAGCGAGCCATTAAAACAATCTCATTTTGTTTTTCTGAAGGAGGTGCTTTTTCTATATTTGGAGCAGATGTTATAAATTTGGCTTCGACGATCTCAATCATTATTTACTCTCATTCTGATCTTTTAGATGAAAAATCATAACTACAGGCTCTTTGTTGGCCCCTTGTGCTAATGCTTTACCAGTAATAGTATTTAATATGACTTTATCTCCATCTATCTGTTTATGTTCATTGAGTTGGCGCAGATGAACGTTGGTATAAAATTGGTACTCTTTTATCTTTGGCATGTAGACTACTTTTTGAGCTTTTCCTGTATATATCGAGCTATTTTCTGTTTTTACAAAAAATGAGACATCGCCCTCTGCAACCATTTTTATAGGATCATGTTTGTCATCTGTATAGATAGTTACTTTAGTGGCATTAAGTTCATCAGAACCTTTTGTCATTTTAACATTGCCTGTAAATATACCTATTCCTTTTTTTTCATCGCCATCGAAAGCATTTGAAACAACTTTTAAGTCATTACTTAAAAGAACGGCTGAAGAGAGTAAAAGTAGAGTAAAAATCGTTTTTATTTTCATTATTTTCCATTGTCTTTGATTTGATACGTTGCAGATATCTGTTGTGATTGTACGCGATTTTCTTTGCTGTCAAAAATTAGTTTTGTCCCCGTGATTTTATCATCATTTTTGTATAAAGTATATGTACTTGGTGTTTTAAGGAAGCCTGTATCTTGATTATATGACGCTTTGTCTGTTTTAAAAATCAGTCCATCTGATCTCGTGTAAACAACATGATCTTGCATGTTTACGATATTGTCTTTATAAACACCGAAATCTGAGAGAATATTTGCTGTGTATTCTTTTGTATTGTCAGTATAATTTATATCAGAAACTTCATATCTGTCTTTAAATTTATACCCTTTTAAGCCACTAAAAACACTTCTTAATCCATTTTTATCCATGTCGTAAATGGTAAAATTAAAAAGTTCAAGTTGTGCTATCTCTTTTGTTTCAAATTGTTGTAGTTTTGTAGGATTGAAAAATAGATATATCATGGCTAGGGCCGTAAATATAAATATAAAAAAGAAATTTATATTCATATCCAAAGAGCCAAATACTGATCAAGTTGTTTGTTTTCTTTAACGACTATATCTATCATTTCGCGAACTGCGCCCTCGCCGCCTTTACTTGTAAGGGTTACATCTACGATATTTTTGACATACTCAGCACCATCTTTGGGTGTAAAACTTTTTCCTACACATGAGAGAAGTTTATAGTCATTAAGTTCATCGCCGATTGCTGCTACTTCGTTCATCGTGAGTTTAAGTTCCTCTAAAAGCTGTTCTAAAACCGCTTTTTTATCTTTGATACCTTGATAAAGATATTTGACTCCAAGCTCTTTGGCACGGTATTCTACAAGCTGAGATTTTCGCCCGGTGATGATCACTATGTCGTAGCCGAGTTTTATCCAGTTTGTGATGGCAAAACCATCTTTTACGTTGAAATTTTTACTCTCTTCACCGCTGTTTGAATAGATAATTTTCCCATCAGTCAAACATCCATCTACATCCAAAACCAAAAGCTTGATCATAAAACATCTTTTGTGCTTGGAATACCGACTCTTTCATTGATAGTCGTCGCACGGCGAAGAGCGACGGCGAGAGCTTTAAATGATGCTTCTATGATGTGATGCTTATTTTTTCCGCGTTGTTGGATAATATGTGCGCTGATTCTGGCATTGAACACAAGTGCTCTAAAAAACTCTTCCACAAGCTCTGTATCAAAAGTTCCAACTTTTCCTGCAAGATCTAGTTCATACACTAAAAAAGGACGATTACTAAGGTCTATATCAGCGCTTACACAAGCTTCATCCATAACAACACTTGCATTCCCAAAACGTTCTAGTTTAACAACAGGATAGATGGCCTCAGCCAATAAAGAACCTATTACAATAGCCACATCTTCAACACTGTGGTGATCATCTATATGCGTATCGCCCTTACATGTAATCTTCAAATCTATAAGTGCATGTTTTGCAAAACTCTCAAGCATATGATCTAAAAAGCCCACACCTGTTTCTATTTTACTCTTTCCCTCGCCATAGAGTTTTAGAGAGACTGTGATATTCGTTTCTTTTGTTGTTCTTGTTTTATTTTTCATATTATTCCTTTACGATAAATGCGCCTCTAAATTTTCCGTTTGCGCTGTAGTCTCTTGCTTCTGCTTCACTTTGAAAGCCTTTTATCCAAACTTTAAAAGCAGTCCTTTCTCCTGGTATATCTTTGATAATTGTTTTATAGCCATCTAAGCCGTCATATTTTTTCTGAGTAAAAACTGCACCTTCTATATTTGAAAATGAAGCAATTTGTAGAGCAAATTCAGTAATTATCTCCTCTTTTGGTCCTTTGTCTAGTTCTTTTTGATTTGGAATAATTTTAGCACCACTTTTCTCAAAACCAAGTATTTTTAAAGAAACCAAAGCAGTCCCTCTTCCGACCATATTGATTCTTGAAGCCGCTTCATTTGAGAGATCAATGATTCTATTATCGACAAAAGGTCCACGATCATTGATACGCACTATGATAGACTTTCCTGTCTCTCTGCTCGTTACTTGGACAATTGTATTCATAGGCAATGTTTTATGTGCCGCTGTCATATCATGCATATCATAAGTTTCACCGCTGGATGTCTGTTTTCCGTGAAAATCTGGACCATACCAGCTAGCACGTCCGTTAAATTCATCTCCAACACTTACAACAGTCGGATAGTAAGTGATACCACGAATCGTGTATGGACGCATCGTTGCTTTTACATTTTGTTGTGAACCCTGATATGAAGAGCTATTTCCTCCGCCATAGTATCTTACGCCACGTGTACTACAGCCTGACACAAAAAGTAAAATAAGAGTAAATGTAAGAATTTTATTCATTGATATAAAGCCTATCTCCAGCTTTTACGCTGTCATTTTTAATATTGTTTTTTGATTTTATGTACGCTACTGTCACTTTGTTTGCCTTAGCAATCGATTCCAAAGTATCTGTATCTTTGACTAGATAAGCCCCTTTGTCTAAAACGATATTACTTTTAGATGCAACTGGAATTATAATATCTTGTTTGGATAAAAGCTTCATTGTATTCAATTTGTTTAAATCTTTTACGATTTTTGACTGTATTTTATACTTTCCAGAATTTGAAGGTAGAGAATCGTCTTGTTTTGGCGTATAGACAATATACTTTTTCTTTTCGCTATCTCCGTTATATTTATCGTTAAACTCAGAAAGTTTAGCGGAAGGAATATAAATATCATAGCCATTTTCATCCGGAGGGGTGAGATCATAATTTATTTGGCGGTTGAATTTTTTCAGATCATTTTCCGGTAATCCAAGCATATCTGAAACTTTTGACAATGATTCACCGCTGCCAACTTGAACAGCGGTAAGAGAAGGAGTATCGAAGCCGTTATTAGAATCATCATTTTCATCTCCTAGTAAACGTCCTTCATTATTTTCCACCATGGCTAGAGCCAAAATTTTTCTTATATATCTGCGACTTTCTGCAGGAATATATTTTTTCTTTTCATCCAAAAGTACATGTAAATTATCTGTGCCGGCTTTTTGTATTGCGCGACTAAGATATCCGCTTCCACAGTTGTAGGCTATAGCGGCAAGATACCATTTTCCAAATTGGTTATGTAAAATACTTAAATATTTTGCGGCAGCTCTTGAAGATTTTACAAGATCACGTCTCTCATCAACATATTTATCAATACGAAGATGATAACGCTTGGCAGTTTGAGGCATAAACTGCCAAACTCCACCAGCATTTCTAGCAGAGTTAGCCTTAGCAGAAAAATTTGATTCCGCAATAGCTACAAACAAAAATTCAGGCGGGACTTTATATTCATTTAACACTTCTCTAACATTTGGAATAAATGCAGAAGCATCTCCCATGTCTTGAAATAAACGATTATTTTTATATTTTATAAATTCAGAAGATTGCATTTTTTTAAGTTGTGAGTCATTTAAAAAAGAGGGATCAATATCAAATGTTTTGAGAAGATCAATATCTTTATATTTTTCCGAACTCGTATTTGGACCACCAAAAAGAGCATACGGAAGCAATAATAAAACTAAATACTTGAGCATATATAAACTTTCTACTTTAAGATAGGGTTAATATTCTATCTTAAAATAGCTAATGAGCCAAAAATAGACCCCAGAAAGTGTGTAAATATCAGGAAATATGAAATAAATTCATAGCATTTGTAGTAGTTATTTTTTCTATTTCTTTTCGATCAATAATTAAAAGTTCTGAAATTTTTTCTACTACAAAGCTCGTATATGCGGGCTCATTACGCTTGCCTCTATGAGGAGTTGGTGTAAGATATGGACCATCTGTTTCAATAAGTAGTTTTTCAAGTGGGATTTTTGGTAACACATTAATGAGTTTTTTTGCATTGCTAAAAGTAACGACCCCTCCGATACCAAAATAAAAATTTTGTTTTGCTAAAGATAATAGCTCTTCATCAGCATTGTAACAGTGTAAAACACCTCCTACAGTGCTAGCGTCTTCATCTAAAAGTATCATCTTTGCGTCATGAGATGCATCACGAATATGGATGATAAGAGGCTTATTATATTTTTTGGCAAGTCGTATTTGAGCTCTAAAAACTTTTTCTTGTTGCTTCTTTTCACTCTCTTTTTCTTCTTGGGTTCCTTCTAGCCTGAAATAATCCATGCCACATTCGCCAACAGCAACACATTTTGGATGATGTATATATTGCTCAAATATCTCTTCATTGAAGTCATTCATATCATAAGGATGCACACCGATTGAAAAATAGATATTTTCATGGTTTTGGGCAATTGTCACAGCTTTAGAAAGTGTCGAAGGATCTGCTCCGGGGATAATGAATCTTTCTACATTGTTTTCATACGCTCTTTTAAGAACATCTTCAAAATCATCATCATATCTGACATCATCAAGATGTATATGGGTATCTATGATCATTTATCTTTTCCTTTTTGATTCTTTCTTAGATTCTTTACATGTAAGATATTTTTTACCATTAAAATAATAAAGAAAATAGAGCCTAATAATGACCCAAGTGCCAAAACAATACTATCAGCCATATAAAAGTTATAGCTTAAAATGAGTAAGACTATGGAGATTATAAAACACATTTACTCATCTCCAGTAGGTCTTTTGCAAAAAGTTTTGCTTCATTTGTTATACTCTCACCGCTGATCATTCTGGCAATTTCATCTATTCTCTCAAGCGGAGCAAGTGGCTTTACGAAGCTCTCTCCATCAGATTTATGTACTAAAAAATGCTGATCTCCCATAGAAGTGAGTTGAGGCTGATGTGAGATAACAAAGATCTGAAATTTTTTAGAAAGATATCTAAGCACCTTTGCAACGCTCATAGACTCTTCGCCGCTGAGATTTGCATCGATCTCATCGAGCATAAGTACTCCGCCATTTTCCTGAGCGGATTCTGACTTTATAGCTAAGATTGCTAAACGCAGACGGTTGAATTCTCCCGTACTTACTTTGTCCAGAGGAGTTTCACTTAAAACTATCTCAACAAAATCTTGACCAGAATTTCCAAGCGGAATCTCTTTGAGTTTGATGCTCACTCCTCGAAGATAAAGCTGTGTCACATAACTATTAAGATCTTTTGTAAAATCGCCAAGAGCACCTTGTCTTAGCTGAGTCATCTTGTTTGCATCTTCTGTAATACTTACATGTAAACTACTTTTTAAATCAACCAAGCTGTCTTTTGTAATCTCAATATTGTTATAACGCTCAAGCTCTTGAAGTTTGAGTTTTTTATATTCTAAAGCCTCTTCTATCCCGCCGTATCTTCGCTTGAGTGAAGAAAGTGCTTCAATGCGATTTAAAACCTCTTCAACATCAATATCTTCAAGATTGGTAAACTTTTGTGTCGCTTCATCCAAATGAGCTCGAAGCTCATTCATCGCATCATCAAAAAATGAACTCTCAATCTCTAAAAGTTCGAGAGCGGAAGCAACAACATGCTCATAATCAAATATCTTATTTGCTTCTTCTATTTTTTTAGTTGATTTTTCTTTTTTTGAAAGTTCTTTTTTTATCTCTAAAAGTGCTTCATCTTCGCCTGTTTTTGGATTGATATCATCAATTTTTTGTATCTCAAAAGCGGCAAACTCTTTAAGCTCTACGATACGCTTTTCCTCATCTTCGATCTCTTGCAACTCTTTTGAAACTTCGAGATACTTTGAAAAATTTGCTTTAAATCTCTCTTTTATTGTTTGGATATCTGCATTTTTAACACGATTATCCAAAATCTCTAAAAGATTTTTGTTTTCAAAATCACTATAATCTTTGAGGCTTAAATGTCGTATATAATTTGAGCCTATACCCTTAATATCTTTTTTTGAGATACTTTGATTATTGATAAAAAAGCGTACTTTCTCTTTTTTTATTTGTCTAAAAACATTGATATCCTCATTTTCTATACCAAAATCATCACCTAATATATTCCAGTTTATCTGAGATTCACAAAGGGCCGCACCGCCATCGGATAAACCAAATGTACTAAGGATAGAATCCATCAAAACTGATTTTCCACTTCCACTTGGCCCCGTAAAGACGATAAGTCCGCGAGAAAGGTTCAATTCAATATTTTTAAAACTGAGATAATCTTTAAGATAAAAACGTTCAATCATCCCCTATTCTCCCCATCTGAGTTTCTCTTTGAGAACATCAAAGTAATTAAACTCTTTTTTGTGGATGAGTTTTGCTGGATTTTTAGCGAGTTTGATGCTTATAGTGTCGCCACTTCCAAACTCATGCATATCCTGACCATCGACGATTAAGAGCGCGGATTTGTCCGGTGTTTTCATGTCAATAGAAAAATGCCCAGGAAGTACAACCGGTCTTTGAGTAAGTGAATGTGGACAGATCGGAGTAAGCGAAAAAACATTTGTTAAAGGAAACAAAACCGGTCCGCCGGCTGAAAGATTATAAGCCGTTGAACCTGTTGGAGTCGAGACAATAACGCCATCTCCATAGTAAGTATTAAACGCTTTATCATCCACCAAAGTCTCTATACGAATCATTTTTGATATAGAGGGACGAGTAAGCACGATATCGTTAAATGCATAAATAGTGTCTTCTGATTGGGCAGTTTTAATCGTTGCTTGTAAAACAGATCTATGATCAATGCGAAACTCATTTGTAGTCAAAAGCTTTACAAAATCTTTCATATCGTCGATGGAAAGATCAGCTAAAAAGCCAAGTTTTCCAGCGTGGACACCTAAAATAGGAATCTGATATTTATAAGAGCGTCGCACAACAGAAATAAGTGTGCCATCGCCTCCAATACTGACTAAAATATCACATTTTTGACAAAGTGTATCAAACTCTTGACCCATCACATCAATCATTCCGCCACTGATGCTATCAATAAAAACTTCTATATCGTGAGCTTCAAATAAGTTTTTGATATCGTAGAAAACATCTTTAAGTTCTGGAGTAGAAGGTCTTAAAATAATGCCCACTTTTTTTATATTCATTTTTTTCAAACAAGACTCTTTATGGCTTTTTATTGGTTTATTATACACTTTTTATTTTTTTTGCCAACTTATCTCTAAATAGTAGTCTTAATTTCAATAAAAGCTACAAAGTATGACAGATTGACATTTTTCAGCTCTAAAGGTTACTTTTTAAACTCAAGCTAACTTTGTTTTTTCCCCTATCAATTGCTATCACTTCGATGTGCGAAAGATATTGGTTCAAGCTCACAGCTTCAAGCGGATGAGAAACTCTTTTTCCGCTGATCTTTGAGATATGGATCAGTCCGTCATTTTTAAGACCGATATCTACAAAAGCCCCAAAATCCGTAATATTCCTCACAACTCCCGAAACAATACTTCCCTCATGAAGCATTGAAATGTCCGTAAGTCCGCTTTTAAAAGCGATGGGTGTTAGTTCCATTCTTGGATCAAAGCCCGGTTTTTTAAGTTCAAATATGATATCTTTGAGCGTTTCTTTGCCTACATGTAAGCTTTGTGACACAACTTCAACCTCTATACTATCCAAATCCACGCCCTTTAGTTTTTCAGCAATCTTATAGCTCTCAGGGTGAATACCTGTATTTTCAAGCGGGTTTTTAGCGTCTTTGATGCGGATAAATCCTGCGGCTTGTTCATACGCTTTTTTACCCAAACCCTTTACATGTAAGAGTTCAGATTTTGTTTTAAAGTTTCCATTTTCATCTCTATAAGCGATGATATTTTTGGCCAATTTCTCTCCAATGCCCGCGACAAAAGATAAAAGCGAAGCAGAAGTGGAGTTGATGTCTACTCCCACACGATTTACAAGATCGATTGTGACATCAGAGAGTTTTTTCTCTAGAAGTTTTTGATCAACGTCATGCTGGTATTGCCCTATTCCTAGAGATTTTGGATCTATTTTAACTAAAGTCGCCATCGGATCACGAAGACGCCCAGCGATGGAGATCGCTCCGCGGATCGTTACATCAAGTTTAGGATACTCATCTGAAGCGATTTTTGAGATGCTGTAAATCGAAGCACCCGCCTCTGAGACGATTGTGTAACTGAGTTGTTCCTCTATCTCACTGTTGATTCTTGCGAAAAACTCCTCAGTTTCCCTTGAAGCTGTTCCATTACCAATCGCGATCGCTTTGATATTGTATTTGTTAACAAGCTCTAAAATCTTTCTTTTTGAGTTTTCATAATCTTTCTTCGGCTCTGTCGGGTAGATAACAGCGCAGTCCAAAAAGTTTCCATTTTCATCTAAAACTGCGAGTTTACATCCACTTACAAAGGCGGGATCAACACCCAAAATCACCCGTTTTGTGACAGGTGGAGTAATGAGAAGTTGCGAGAGATTTTTGCCAAAAGTGTTGATGGCTTGTACGTCCGCTTTTTCTTTGAGCTCTGCATGCACTTCGCGCTCGATTGAAGGCAATAAAAGACGTTTGAGCCCATCTTTATAAGCATTAAAAAGCAGTTCTTTAGAGCTTGAAGCATTACGAGGAATTTTATAACTTTTGATATTTTGTTCTATGCGCTCCATATCGACAGTGATCTTCACACTAAGCTCTTTTTCGTTCACACCGCGCATCAAAGCCAGATATCTATGCGATGGAATATAAGCAACTTTTTCACTCTTATCTACAAAGTTTAGAAGTACCCCCTTTTCATTGAAACTTTTGCCCTTTTTAATCTCTAAGTTTCCATGACGCGACATTGTGTTTCGTAGGTTTTCACGCTCTCTTGGCTCTTCTACATAACGCTCTGCCAAAATATCCTGCGCGCCAGAAACGGCTTCATCTAGGTTTTTAACAGCACCTTTGACAAAACTTTTCGCAAAAGTTAAAAACTCCTCTTTACTCATCTTCGCGCTTTGCAAACTGTTTGCAAGAGGTGTAAGTCCATTTGCCACGGCGACACTCGCTCGAGAGCTTTTTTTCTCTTTAAAAGGACGGTAAATATCTTCTAAAATTCTCAAGTTTTCGGCTTCTTCGATGCTTTTTTGTATCTCAAATGTAAGTGTTGCTCGTTCAGCGATAAGTCTTTTGACATCTTCTTTACGCTCTAAGAGTTTTTTCGTACTTGTGTAGATATCTTCAAAAGCACGAAGGGTTTCATCATCCGCTCCGCCTGTGAGTTCTTTTCGGTAACGAGCAATAAATGGAATTGTCGCACCCTCTTCTAAAAGCTTTAAGATATTAGAGATGATATCAGGTTTGAGATTTGTTTTTTGAGCAAGAAGGTCTAATAATTTTTGCATATTTCATCTTTATAACATTTTTACAAATTATACTTACAAAAGTTTAAGTTTCTTTTTCTATAATTCGTTATATCTTACAAAACATAACAAAATTGTATATCTTTTCTAGATTGTTTTTTGCAATGTTTAGTTTGTAGTTATCGTTATATCAAAAAATAATTAAAGGAATCACCATGTTAACATCTGCAAGAAATACACTTTATGGAACAATCGATTCGGTTGTCAATGGAGTAGTCCAAGCTGAAGTAGTCCTATCTGTAGGATCAGAAAAAATTGTTGCAACTCTTACGAATGAGTCTGTGAAAAATCTAGAGTTGACTGTCGGGTCTAGCGCATATGCTTTGATTAAATCAAGTTCAGTAATTTTGGCAAAAAATAAACCTATGCGTATTAGTGCGAGAAATGTACTCTCTGCAAAAGTTATCGAAGTTATCAAGGGTGCTGTAAATGCCGAAATAAAAATGTCTTTAGGCAATGCGGTACTAACATCTATTATCACAAATGAGTCTTGTACTGAACTAATGATGAAAAAAGATGATGAAGTTTATGCGATTTTCAAAGCATCAAGCGTTATCATCGGAATGCTGTAAAAAGGAATCCATTATGAAATTATTGAAACTATCTCTTGTATCGTTGGTTTTTGCAGCGAGTTTAAGTGCTCAAACAATTACCGTTGCGGCAGCGGCTAATCTTAAATATGCCATTGCCGATATCGCAAAAGCATTTACTGCACAAACTGGTATCGATGTAAAAGTGATCACAGGAGCATCAGGAAAGCTAACACAACAGATTATGAGTGGGGCACCGTATGATCTATTTTTATCAGCTGATGTGGAGTTTCCAGCAAAACTTGCAAAAGGTGGTTATACAACAACACCTGAGAAAATTTATGCTTATGGTTCACTTGTTCTTTGGACAAATAGTGGAGCAAATCTTTCAAAAGGTGTTGAGGGTTTGACTGATCCAGCCATCAAAAAAATAGCTATCGCAAATCCAAAAACTGCTCCATATGGCATTGAAGCTATGAATGCTATGCGTTTTTACAAAGTTGAAGGTGCTGTATCTTCAAAAATAGTGACGGCAGAGTCTATCTCTCAAACTGCAACATATGTAACAACTAAATCTGTTGATGCTGGATTTTTAGCAAAATCTATCGTTCTTTCACCTGAGATGAAAAATGTAGGTCATTGGGTTGAAGTAGATCCGAAATCTTATCATACGATAGATCAAGCAATGGTAGGACTTAAAAACGGAACTCCTGAAAATCAGATCGCAGCAAAAATATTTATCAAATTTATGTCTTCACCAAAATCGGTTGAGATCTTAAAAGCAAGCGGTTACGCTTTACCAAAACAATAAAATAAACAAAGGGGAAATGCAAAATGACAAAACTAAGTGTAGTAACAGTACTCCTTTTAAGTACAGCAGTATTTGCACAAGCAGCAGATGATCTAGCAAGTGCATTTAAAGAGGGCACATTAGAAGGACGTATCCGTATTAACTCTATTGATACGGATTGGAATAAAAACAGTACTAGCAACTGGGGAGCAAATAAAGCTAATGGAGATAGCCGAGGGACAGCTGTTGGTGGTAGCTTAATCTACCAAACTGCACCATTCTATGGTATCAGTGCTGGGGCTGGATTTTATACCACTCAATCTCTTGGCATCTATACAGATGATTTATCAGATGTTGGAAGCAGCTCAAAAGCAGGAGCAAAACCAGCAACAGGTTCAGATCTATTTTCTCGTGGACCGGGGGCTACAACGCACTGGGGAGATGGATATAGCGTCTTAGCACAATCTTACCTTCAATATCAGCTTGCAAAAAGTAAAATCAAAGGGGGTCGTTTTTTAATGACCAACCCATGGATCAACCCAAATGATACAAAGATGATTCCTATTGCTGTTGAGGGAGCGAGTTTTGTTTCAAACGATATTGCAAATACTATGATTCAACTTGATTATGCAGAAGCAATCAAAGAGCGTGGGATGACATACTTTGGAAATATGGCAGATACTGGCGATACTCCAGATGCGATTAAAAATTACTATCGTACACATTACACAACACTTTCAGCAGCCAATGGTGGTGGAAAAGACGGTTCAGCTCCAGGTGTAGCTATTGCTGGTGTAACAAACAAGTCAATTAATGCTCTTGAGCTGCAAGCATGGTTTATGGAGTGGCAAGATATCGTAAATCAAGGAAGAATTGAAGCGAACTATGCAGTTCCAGCAGGTAGTGTAATTTTTTCATTTGGCGCACGTTATATTCAACAATGGGATACAGGAGCGGGAGATATTATTAAACCCGGAACAGCTTCCGCTGTCACTACTCCAAGTGGAGTAGCTGGTGCACCAATAAGTAATAAAGGCGATAATAACAATAAAGTCGATACAAACATTTATGCACTACGTGCCTCAGCAACATATGGACCTGCAAAATTGATGGTTGCTTATTCACATACAGACTCGGGTGGAGATATAATAGCTCCATGGCGTGGATTTCCAACAGATGGCTATACAAGATCGATGACACAAACAGATTGGAATGCAAATACAAAAGCGTATAAAGTTCAATTTGATTATGATCTAAACAAATACATAAGTGGTGTAAGCACAATGCTTAGCTACTCATTCTATGATCGTGATCCATCAAAAATTGGATATCAATCACAAACAGATCGTTATTATGGAAATGGTGATACCAACCAATACAATGTAGATGTGATCTATAAAGTTCCAACAATTAAAGGACTTGAGCTCAAAGCTCGTTATATGATTCAACAAAATCAAGTGTTAAATGCTACTACAGTTAGATTAGCAACTGGTAATACTACTAATGCAACTTTATCTAATGGTATTGGTAACGACACATCAAACCATGAATTACGTTTAGAAGCAAACTACAGATTCTAAGCCCTATTGGTCCCTTTTGGGCTGATAGAATCAAAAGTTTTTGAAGAAAAGAGTTGTTATAATCTCCTTTGTTTAAATATTTTATACTAAAATTCACCTAAAAAGTTTGAAAATCATGATATTACTAACCGACAATGAACTTGAAAATCTCTTAAGCGAAGACATCCCTTTTGGTGATCTTACAACTAATTCTCTTGGAATTCAAGAACAGCGTGCACGTATGACATTTGCTACTCGTAAAGATTCGCTTGTCATCTCTTGTAGTGAAGAAGCAGTAAAGCTATGCAAAATGTACGGACTCAATATTGAGCGTTTTGTTCCATCGGGAACAGTCGTAACTCCTTTAACTATTTTTCTAGAGGTTCAAGGAGCAGCTGGTACGATTCATCGTGTATGGAAAACTATTCAAAACCTTCTTGATTATGCAAGTGGTGTTGCGACGTACACATACCAACTTTTAAGCACAGCGCGCTTGGTCAATCCCGATATTATCATAGCAACCACACGTAAGACGATTCCCTTTACAAAAAAGATCGCTATAAAAGCCGTAGAGTCTGGCGGTGGTGTAGCGCATCGTTTGGGGCTTTCAGAGTCGATTCTTATTTTTGAATATCATCGTGTATTTTTTCCTACAGATGAACTGTTTCGCCAAGCTTTTTTAAAAGTAAAAAAAGCGAATCCTGAGAAAAAAATTGTAATGGAGGCTGAACATATCGAAGAAGCCCTCAAATTTGCCGCTTTTGGAGCAGATAATCTACAATTAGAAAAGTTTTCACTTGACAAACTTAAAGATGCAGTTACAATTTTACGCACAAAGTTTCCTCACATAAAGCTTATGGCAACGGGTGGAATCAATGCCAAAAACATTAAAGAGTATGCCCAAACTAGAGTCGATGTTATTGTAACTTCATCGCCTTATAATGCTTCACCAGCAGATATCAAAGTAAGAATCGAACCATTATGAATATATTACCAGCGACTATCATAGCTATTGTCTCCTCAGAGCACCTTTCATGTATAGAAGTTCGTGTAGGTTTAGACCTGTTTCACCTTTTATTGGTAGAGGTTTTTGATGAAAAACTCCATCTTCAAAAAAACGTTCGATTAGCATTTAAAGAGACTGAAGTGATCCTCTCAAAAGGAGTTATAAACTCGAGTGCAAACGTCGCAGAAGCTACGATACAAAAGATAGAAAAAGGCGTAGTATTGACCCAAGTCACACTGCTTTATGGTACGATGGAGATTAAAACCCTCATTGCAACACCCGCTTTTGAAGCCTTACATGTAAGCCAAAATGACACCATCTCTTGGATGATACAGCCAAGTGAAATCTCTCTTTTATGGAGTACGAATTATGGAATCTGAATTTCTCTCCACAATGACACTGACTTTTAAACTCGCTGCCATAACTACTGCCATACTTTTATTTATAGCAATTCCTCTTGCTTCATTTATTGTCTTTAGTAAGATACGATTTAAAAGTGTTATAGAAACAATTGTCTCGATGCCTTTAGTGCTTCCTCCATCTGTTTTGGGGTTTTATCTGCTTATTGCCTTTAGTCCATCCTCTGCGATTGGCACTTTTTTGGGTGACCGTGGGATTCACCTTGCTTTTAGTTTTGAGGGCTTAGTTGTGGGTTCTGTACTTTTTAGTCTTCCCTTTATGGTTCATCCTATTCAAGCGGCTCTCTCACAAGTGCCGCACTCCATATTTGAAGCAGCCTATACGCTTGGAAAATCAAAGATTCAAACGATGTTTCATGTCATCCTCCCGACTATTCGCCATGGTTTGATCTCAGGTATGGTGCTTGCTTTTGCTCATACAGTCGGAGAGTTTGGAGTCATTTTGATGATAGGTGGAAATATTCCCGGAGAGACACGCGTCGCTTCCATCGCGATTTATGATGAGGTTGAATCACTCAATTATGCAGTTGCACATCAATACGCGCTTACTCTTTTTGTCGTGACTTTTGCTATTTTACTGCTTGTTTACACTTTAAATAAAAAATCGTTTGAAGGAACTCGATGATATCCATTAATATTACAAAAGATTTGAACACTGCAGATGGTGCACTTGAGGCACATTTCAACCTCGATATTAACGAGAATGAGTTTTTAACTCTTTTTGGATCATCGGGTGCGGGTAAGACAACACTTATGCGACTCATCGCAGGGCTTGAAAAACCCAAAAGCGGGAGAATAGAAGTGCATGGAGAAGTTTGGTTTGATAGCGTCAAACGCATCAACCTTCCACCTCAAAAACGCTCTGTCGGGTTTGTATTTCAAGATTATGCCCTCTTTCCAACGATGAGCGTAAAAGAGAATCTTTTGTTTGCCGCAGAGAATAATGAACAGCGTAAAAATGTGGATCAACTCATAGAGATGATAGAGCTCACATCTTTAGCCAATCGTCTGCCCTATTCACTTTCAGGCGGGCAAAAACAGCGGGTGGCACTAGCTCGAGCCTTAGTGCGACAACCAAAAATACTTCTTCTTGATGAGCCTCTCTCTGCGCTTGACCCTGCCATGCGTCAAAAACTGCAAAATGAGTTGGCACTCCTTCATAATAAACTAGGAGTTACAACTCTACTTGTGAGTCATGATATAGCCGAGACCGTCAAACTCTCAAACCGTCTGGCATCAGTTGTTGCGGGTCGCATAGTCAAAGTATGCCCACCGATGGATTTTTTTACATCTCATACTTTAAGTGGAAAATTACAACTCATCGGCGAAGTGCTGAAAATTGAAGAGGATTTTCCTATCACTGTCGTTACTTTGCTTGTAGGTTCATCTGTGGTCAAAACAGTCATATCATGTATGGAAGCGGAGCAGTTTCAAATCGGCTCACAAGCGATCATCTCTTCAAAAGCATTTAATCCTATTCTTATGCCTGTGCACTGATTTATCCTATAGAAACTTTGTAAAAGGTTTATAAAAATGAACAAAAATAAAAACTCGGTAAAAGGTTTTCTTAGCGGAGGAATGATCGGTATACTTGGAGGACTTGTTGGCTTAGGCGGTACTGAGTTTCGACTTCCATTGTTAATATATTTTTTTAACTTTAATGCAATAAGTGCTGTAATATTAAATAAAGCTATGAGTCTTGTCGTAGTTGGTTTTGCATTGCCTTTTAGACTTTCTACGACACCTATTTCAATGCTGGTTGAAAACTCAAATATTATTTTTACTCTTTTATTTGGAAGTATTATTTGTTTGATACTTTTACTGTCATCTTATAAAATGCTCAAACATAAAGAAGCAGTCTGATAGAATAAGTTTTTTAGCGAGCGTAGGCTCAAATATCAAGCACTGACGTTTATTTTGCTATCAGTATAGTTGCGTTATAATCGCGAAAATTTTTCTTTAGGAATCTAGATTTGAGAACTCATTATTGTACAGACCTAAGCATAAAACACGTTGGTGAAGTCGTTACTGTCGCTGGTTGGGCAAATAGCTACCGCGATCATGGCGGAATTATATTCATCGATGTACGCGATAAAAGCGGATTAATTCAACTTGTATTTGATCCATCAGACAATGCAGAAGCGCACAAAGTCGCTGATAGCGTTCGTGACGAGTTTGTACTTGTTGCAACTGGTAAAATCCGTCCTCGTGGCGAAGGACTTGTAAATCCTCGCATTAAAACCGGTGATATAGAGATGGTTGTAGATGTACTCGTTATAGAAAATAAAAGTGCCCCTACTCCATTTGTAATCGGTGATAAAAACGTTGGTGAAGAAACTCGTTTAAAATACCGTTATTTAGAACTTCGTGATCCATCAATGTTCGAAACTTTCCGTCTTCGTTCAAAAGCGGCTATTGCAGCTCGTAACGTCCTTGATGCTCACGGATTTTTGGAAGTTGAAACTCCAATTTTGACAAAATCAACTCCTGAGGGAGCAAGAGATTATCTTGTGCCTTCACGTGTGCATAATGGTGAGTTTTATGCTCTTCCACAATCACCACAGCTTTTCAAACAACTTTTGATGGTCGGTGGATTTGACAGATATTTCCAGATTGCAAAATGTTTTAGAGATGAAGATTTAAGAGCTGACAGACAACCTGAATTTACTCAAATAGATGTCGAGATGAGCTTTTGTAATCAAAAAGATGTTATCAAAGTAGCTGAAGATCTTTTAGTAGGGATGTTTAGCGCTTGTGGCGTAGAGATCAAACCACCGTTTAATCACATCAAATACTCTGATGCTATGGAATGGTACGGTTCAGATAAACCAGACCTTAGATATGACCTTAAAATGGTTGATGTTATTGATATTTTTGAGCGTTGTGATAATGAAATATTTACAAATATCGCAAAACAACCTCATAAAAACCGTATCAAAGCGCTAAGAGTTCCGGGTGCTGACCTTGTTTTCTCTAAACGTGAGATGAAAAGTTTTGAAGATTATGTAAGAAAGTTTGGTGCACATGGTCTTGGATACTTTCAGATGCAAGAAGACGGCTTAAAAGGTCCACTTTTGAAGTTCTTTAAGGAAGAAGATATTGCCCTTTTAATCGAGAGAACTGAACTTGAAGTGGGTGACGTTGTTTTCTTTGGTGCTGGTGATAAAAAGACTGTTCTTGATTATATGGGACGTTTTAGAATCTTTATCGCTGAACATGAGAAGATGAATCTTGTTGATAAAGACAAATTTGAGTTCGTATGGGTTGTTGATTTTCCTATGTTTGAAGTGGAAGATGGTCGTGTCAAAGCACTTCACCATCCATTTACAATGCCGCGCGACACAGATAAAACAGATATTGAAGAGATAGAATCTATCGCTTATGACATTGTTTTAAACGGAACTGAACTTGGTGGTGGAAGTATTCGTATCCATAAACCTGAAGTTCAAGAAGAAGTATTTAAGCTTCTAGGTATCGGTGAAGAAGAAGCAAGAGAGAAGTTTGGTTTCCTACTCGATGCACTTAAATTTGGTGCTCCTCCACATGGTGGTTTTGCTATCGGTTTTGACAGACTTATGATGTTGATCTCTAAAAAATCAAGCATCCGTGATGTCATTGCATTCCCTAAAACGCAAAAAGCTTCTTGTATGCTAACTCATGCACCAAGTCCTGTAGATAATGACCAACTCAAAGACCTACACATCAGAATCCGCGAGCAAGTAAAAGCATAAAATGAGTCGTAAAAAACTATTCCTCATTATCGGAGCTCCTGGCTCTGGGAAAACTACAGATGCAGAGCTCATTGCAAAGCAAAACGATGAGATAACTCACTACTCTACTGGCGATATGCTCCGTGGGGAAGTTGCAAGTGGTAGTGAGCTAGGTTTAGAGATAAACAATTACATTTCCAAAGGTCTCATTGTTCCAATCAAAATAGCGATCACGACTATCATAAACGCTATCAAAAACGCTCCAACAGATATCATCATTATCGATGGTTATCCAAGAAGTATGGAACAGTTAAACGCTTTGGATGAATATCTGCAAAACGATTCATCTTTAGAACTCAGCAGTGTCATAGAAGTACATGTAAGCGAAGAAACAGCGCGCGATAGAGTCTTAGGACGTGCACGCGGAGCTGATGACAATACAGAGGTTTTTGATAACCGAATGAAAGTTTATACTGAACCATTAGAAGAGATACAAGCTTTTTATAATGCTAAAAATCTCTTACATGTAATCAGTGGCGAAGGGACTATCGAAGAGATTGTTTCTAAGATGGGAAGTTTTATCAATTCAAAATTATAGGAGTATATTATGAAAAATTCTATTTTACTTTTAGCGGTAATGGTTATCTTGCTAATCAGTGGATGTTCACAAACTTGGAACGGTGTCAAAGAAGACTCTAGCAACGCATGGAGCTCAACAAAGCAAGCTATTCATAAAGCAACTGAATAAATTTTAGTTGCTATTTTCTATTTCGTTAATGTGATTTTTTTAGTCTCACGATTAGAGACTTTAACTTTTTGCATCAAAATATCGCCCTCTTTTTCATTTCCATTTTGCCATTGAACTGATGTAGTGATGAAATACTCACCATCTCCTACATTTTCATAGGTAAAATGACCTTGGCTGTCGCAGACTCTTTTTGCAATATATTGTTCATATTTATCTGGAGTTTGAGTAAACTGGGGAATCCCTCTTGAGAATGCTCTATAACCATGCTCTGTGCTGGAATATATATGTTGCATTCGTTCAGAAGAATATGGTGTTACGGGAATCATTCCTACATCTAGGCCTTTACAAGTTACAATTTCACCACTATTTTTACGTAAATAAGCGCTGCCTTTTATAGTACTTTTTCCATGATTTTCATAAAGAAATTTTGTAAGAACTGGATTGAATTTATTTGATGGAGTAAGTGGTTGAACGGAACATCCCGTTATAAATAAACTTGCCATTAAGCTTATAAAAATATAATTTTTGTTCATAATTATCCTTTAGCACCCATTATAACACTTTTTATTTTACAGAAAAAAGTGACAAAGTTATTATTGAAGAGCAGTGAATGTAGTGTTAGATCATATTGAATAGTTACTTCGATTGCATAGATTTATTTAGATCAAATATCTTTAAGTTTTACTGCTTTACAAAGATATTGTTTCTCGTTTGCAACACGTGCACATTTTTTGCATATAAATCTTGGTTGACTCACGATATTAACAATTTTGGAAAAATCTTTCTCGAGATCATCTCGTTTAAGATCACAAAGTGTTTTCATAATATCCCCTTTTGCGTAACCCAAAAGGGTTACATATAACTCTATTTACTGAAGTCCAGAAACGATAGCCGTTTCAACTTCATCGATATGAGCGGTACCATCGACAGTAATGTATTTGATACTAGAGTTTTTAGATGCCTGCTCTTTATAGTAACCGATAAGTGGACTTGTGAGTTCGTGATAAACTTTTAGTCTGTCTATTACTACCGATTCTTTATCATCATCACGCTGAACAAGATCTTCGCCAGTTTCATCATCTTTACCTTCTACTTTTGGCGGATTGTAAACTAAATGATAAGTTCTTCCACTTGCCAAGTGCGCACGACGACCGCTCATTCTGCTTACGATCTCAGAATCTGGAACATCTATCTCGATGACGGCGTCAATTGCGATACCCGCATTTGTAACAGCGTCAGCCTGAGGAAGTGTACGAGGAAAACCATCAAGTAAGTAGCCGTTTTTACAGTCATCTTCAGCTATACGGTCTTTCACAAGTCCGATGATGATGTCATCTGTTACAAGCTGTCCAGCGTCCATAGCTGCTTTTGCCATTTTTCCCATCTCTGTGCCGGCTTTGATCGCCGCACGAAGCATATCTCCAGTTGAGATTTGAGGGATATTGTATTTTTTAGTCAAAAATTGGGCTTGAGTGCCTTTTCCTGCACCCGGAGCGCCAAGTAGTATAATTCTCATATTTTAAGTCCTATCTGTTTTGTTGTTAAAATTATATACAAATGAGTTTAATCTACTCTTCGTCATCTTCTTCTGTTTGCGCTGATATGATGTCATTCAAGATCTCTTCACATTCATCTTCTTCAATCTCGCCACATTCGATATCAACAAGAATCTCTTTTAAATCATCACGAAACTCAATAAGTTCTTCAAGTTCCTCTTTCGCTTCTTCAATAGACTCATTTTTTTTATCTGCGATAACTTCATAAAGCTCATCCATTCTATCTTCGATATCTGGCAACACACTTTGTTTTATCATCTCTTCGAGTTTTTGTGAAAATAACATTTTCTATCCTTCAATTATTATAGGTAAAATAATACCAAATAGTTGGTTACATGTAAGGCATATATAACAAGATTCTCATTATAATCACTCGTTTTTAAAAGCTATCAAGGATTTTTAATATGTTTAATTTTTATGCGGTTATTATAGGTACAGAGATACTCAATGGAAGAAGGGAAGATAAGCATTTCAGATTTGTTCGTGATCTTTTAAACTCTTACGGACATAATCTTTTTGCGACCTTTATCATAAAAGATGAGAAAAATTTTATGACAGATATTTTTGAGTTGGTAAAAAAAGATGAAAAAGCGGTACTTTTTAGCTTTGGCGGTATAGGCTCAACTCCTGATGATCTTACTCGTGAAATAGCCGCCGAGGTCTTTACATGTAAACCTTTAGTAAGAAATAAAAAGTTTGAAAAAGATATCATAGAAAGATTTGAGGCGGAAGCGTATCCTCACCGTATATTTATGTCAGACCTACCAGAAAATGCCAATCTCATAAAAAATCCTATCAATAATATGTCTGCATTTGAGTTAGATCATAGATACTTTTTTGTTCCAGGATTTCCTGAGATGTCTCATCCCATGATAACTGAGTGTGTCGAAAAATACTTTTGCAACTCTGTGAAAAAGTACAGAAAGACACTTTTTGCTTATACGAGCGAAAACACTTTGATAGATCTTATGAATGAGATTCCATCAGATATGGAGCTTTCTTCTTTACCTATTATAGGAAAGAATGGCCCAGAAGTGGAACTTTCTTTAAACTATTATGATGAAGAAATTGTCAAAAATGAGTTTGAAAAATTTAAAACTTTTCTAGAGTCAAAAAATATCGAATACAAACTTCTTGATTAACAGTTTTCAAGAAGTTCGATCATGCTTTTTCTATGTGTTTTTTTAGCAAAGGTAAGAGGATCAAGCCCTTTTAAATCCACAGCCTCTTTGTCCGCTCCATTTTCTAAAAGCAACTTTGCAATCTCTTTGCGTCCATAACAAACAGCGCCCATAAGAGGGGTAAACTTGCTTCGCCTGCGCGTAAAATTGACATCAATCCCTGATTCTAAAAGCTTTTTTGTCAAATCAATTTTATTATACATAATGGCATAATCTAAAATACTCACGCCATCTTCATTAAAATCTTCCAAATCAGCACCGCTATCGATTAAGAGATCTATGATCTCATCATCACATCTATATCTAAGCGCTAGAGCCAAAACAGAATCGCCCTCTTCACTACTCTCATTGACATCAACGTTACTTTTGAGATATTTTTTTATACCTAAGTAATCATTCTCTTGTAAAAATTTAATCCATTCATCCATCATAACCACCTAATAGTGTGAAATTATACCTTCCATTTTTAACACTTAGCCAATTAATTTTTTTTAAGTATAATTGCAAACAAATCTTAAAAAAAGAGTCTTAATATGCAAATCATAGAAACAGGCGATGCTTTTAAAGCGTTGATAGAAAATATAAAATCCCAAACAAAAGATTATAAAAATCCACTTGCTTTTGGTATTGCAAGAGTTGATTTTGGTCAGTTAAACAGTGATAAAGTGCTTCAAGCAACCTACCCTGTTATCAACTGGAATGAAAATTTTGGAAGTGCTGCTATTTTTATCGAAGCATTAAAAGAGCAAGGAATAGCTGTAGACTTCACACAAAATGAAGTTGTTTGCAATGTGAATCTAGCATTTTTAGAGAGCTGTCTCAATGCTTTTACTCCTTACAGCGACGAAGCATATGGTGATGCACATAGAAATATCCAAGTTGTTTCACACCTTTACGCAGAACTAAAAGAAAGCGGATGTAGAGAGGGAGAATTTAGAGTTGTATTTATCTTCAATGACGCTCCATGTGTGAGTGTTGAAGCAACATATCTTAAACTTTATGCTCTTTCTTTAGCAAAAGTTGCACTCAGAAGTATCAATCTTAATGGTGCTTTTGGAGCATTGCCAAATGTTGCATGGTCAGCAGGTGCTCCGATTGAGCTTGAGTGGTTAAGAGAATTTGAGATTGAACTTAAACTCTCAAATACATATCCAAATATTGACTTTGTAGATAAATTTCCAAGATTTTTACAACACATCATTCCAGCGAACAACACGCGTATCTTAGAAGCATCAAAAGTTCGTTTTGGCGCACAGCTTCATGCAGGAACTACAGTTATGCCAGGTGCAAGTTACATCAACTTCAATGCTGGAACAACTGGTGTAAGTATGGTTGAGGGACGTATCTCTTCTTCTGCGATCGTTGGAGATGGCAGTGACGTTGGTGGTGGAGCTTCTATTCTTGGAGTTTTAAGCGGAACTGATGGCAATCCTATCTCAATAGGAAAAAATTGTCTTCTTGGTGCAAATAGCGTTTGTGGAATTCCTCTTGGAGATGCTTGTATCATTGATGCAGGTATTGCTATCTTAGAAGGTACAAAAGTTACTATGTCGGCGCAAAATTTAGAAAAAATAAATCAAGTGAATGCAGAACATACTCTTAGTGGTGAAATTTTTAAAGGTAAAGAACTCGCAGGTCTTAATGGACTTCATTTTAGACAAAACTCTCTTACAGGCGAGCTTTCAGTGAGCCGTTCAACAAGAGAAGTAAAACTAAATGCTGATCTTCACTAGCTTCAAAATTTTACTTATTTTAACTTCAGTTAAATCATTCTATAATGACTCCTTAAAGGGGTCATTGTGATATCTTCAAATGTTTCATCAATTCAAGCTAATCAAGTCTTTTTGAATAGTAATGCTAATAATATTGCAAATGTAAATACTGATGGATTTATACCTTCAGACACACGCCTAAGTAGCACTGCAAATGGAATTATAAGTGCAAATACGCAATTTGCGACTGATAATGGCTCACAACAAAGTCAAACAGATCTTACAAAAGAGATAACAGACCAGATTGCTATATCAAGATCCGTTGAAGCAAATGTGAATACTATTAAGACTCAAAATGAGATGTTCGGTTCTCTTTTAGATATCAAGGTTTAAGAGTTAAGATATTCATACTGTCGAGTTTACTTAGCAAACTCCCATTATAAAATTTTTGCTCTTTGCCTATCTCTAAAGTTGAGAAAACTGTTTTTCCTACAATAATTCTTCCATCTTTTCCACCACCAGATATTTTTATTCCCCATAGATTATGCATAACAACTACTTTATTATCATAGACACCTGTATATAAAAGAATATGTCCTTTTTTATGGAGTAATGTTTCAAAAGGGATACCCTCTTTTTTAATAAGCGCTATTTTTGCATCATCGCCAAGTCCACTAAGTGAGATAACTTTGCCAACTTTGGCTTGATAAGAGGAGTTTCTAGGTAACCATATACCAAAAGGTGCAAATAAGTCTCTAAGTGTGGATGAACAGTCTCTCTCTCCATACATTCCTCCCCAACCATAATGGGTATGAACAATTGCATCTACAAGCGTTGTAATGTTTTGTTGATTTAATGCTAACACATCAGCAGTTGCAATATTTTTTGGAAGTATTATATGTTTGTAAACGGCACTACGATCAGCTCCAGCAACGATAACAGAAGCATAATAGCTATCATTCGTTTCTTGTAAAATAGGAAATTGCATACCAATCTTACTATAATATAGAAATTGATTTTTATCATCTTTTATAGGAAAGTCATCTACAGTAATAGAGATCTTTTTTGCATTTTCAAACTCTTGGCACTGTTGGTCGGAAAGTAATACAAGGTCATTTATATGAATCCATCCAGATGCATATGAGGTAGAGACATATGCCCATGCACCATCAAGTGAATAGTGAGAAACTAATATTGGTTCATTGACATGAATAGAACTCTCTTGCAGATAATCAAAGGGAAAACCCTCTCCAGCTTTTCTTGGATCATTAAAAAAAGGTTTATCTGTAGGAAGTGCTCTTAAATTACTTTGTTGCACAGTGATTGCTTTTACATTGATGCTCGCATACTTGTCAAAATTTGTATTTGTATTAAGACGATCTAAAAATGCTTGAGAGATTGGCTCAAGATTTTCTCCATAACTATTTTGAGGAGTATAGCTTTTAAATGGCCATCGCATGCTCTCAATAGAAAATTTTGACAATTGCATATGCCAAGCTCGAAAATAATGTTTTTCATACTCAGATTGCACTTCATAGAGTGATCTGTTTTCATCTAATGAAGTCGTATAAGGCACTGCAGTTTGCGGCAATTCTTTTAAATCTGCGATATCAGCATAGGCCAGAGTATTCACTTGTGAGCACGCACTTAGAAAAAAGAGTAAAAATAAAGACCAAAGATAGTTCAACTGTTTTCCTTATATGCAAAGTACCCTTTGGGTATAAGCGTTAATCAACACTTCCAAACTTACCGACAACTCTTCCAATGAACTCTACTTCTGTAGGATGAACGGTAAGTTTTGAGTATTCTTTATTGTCTGAGATTATATCTATTTTTCCATCTATTCTTTTACTGACTCTTTTAATAAAAAGTCCGTGTTCAGTTCTTATAACGAAAACTCCACCACGAGAAAGATCAGTTTTTTGACGGTTTATAAAAATAATGTCATCATAAGAAAATGTAGGTTCCATAGAGTCTCCGCTTACTTTGATAGCTTCTATATTTTTCATCTGGGTTTGTCCACCCAAGATATCTATAAAATTTTCAGAAAGTTCCAAGCTTTGATATCCTTCGTTATCTACATCTCCACCGCCGCCAGCTGATGCGCTGACATCATTAAAATATCGAACCATATAAAAACGGTTTGTGGATTCAACAAGACTTTCAGGTGCTTGACCATATAAAAGCCAATTGATCGATATAGCTTTTCGTGCGCAAAAGTCCAAAAGCTCACTAAAAGGCATTTTATCTCTTTTTTTCATGGTTGCAAAATTCATCTGGGAAATTCCAAGAACATCAGCAATATCTTTATCAAATATTTTTTTACCTGGATGTTCTTCTGAGATGATATCTTTAATCTCTTCTACAATTTCTATAAAACTTTTCATGGGAAAACTCCTATCTTATTTATGATTCATATAATAATAATAAAATTATTTATTTATTTAAGATTATATGACAATTTGCAATATTTTTACATTAAAATTTAATTTTTATTTACAATTTGGAATATTTAATAAATGGAGTTAACACAATGAAAAGTCTAATCAAAAAAACTGAAACTATATTAGAACGATTTGATAGAAAAATAGAGGAACTTGCAGAAAGATTTTTTTAAGAGTTTTTTTTCTTAAAATCTTCCTTTTTTTCTCTTTCTTCAAGTTTGTTTTGATGGTAACCTTTGAAGATAAAAACTAGAAATAGTACAAAGAAGATGGACATGAAAATATCTACAAAATTCACATCAGCTCCTTATACTCTATAAAATTTTGCTTGATTGCCTCATAGAGGATGATACCAGTACTCACCGCAAGATTGAGACTTCTACCCTCTTTAGTCATCGGAATAGTGATATTTTTATCCGTAAACTTTGCTAATAAATCTGCTGGTAATCCAGATGTTTCACTTCCAAAAAAGATAAAATCTCCAGATTTAAAAGTGGAGTTAAAATAGGGTTTGTCAGTTTTAGTCGTTGCAAAATGTATATTATCTGAGACTTTATGGTTAGCAAAAAAATCATCTAGATTTTCCCATACATGTAAATCTAGTTTTTCCCAGTAATCAAGCCCTGCTCTGCGCACAGCTTTTTCTGTGATATCAAAACCAAGAGGCTTAATAAGATGAAGTGAAGAGCCAGTATTGACACATAACCGTCCAATCGTTCCTGTATTATTTGGAATCTGTGGTGTCACTAATACTATATTAAACAAATAGATTCCTTAAAATATAACAGTTTTATTTGCATAGACAAAAATACGGTCTTCTAGGGCAAGCTTTAAAGCGCGGGAAAGTACAATTTTTTCAACATCTTTTCCAAGACGTTGCATATCTTTCCAGTCAAATGCATGATCAATATGTCTAATATCCTGTGCGATAATTGGACCTTCATCAAGATTATTATTTACAAAGTGAGCTGTTGCACCGATGATTTTGACACCTCTGTCATAAGCTTGTTTATAAGGATTGGCACCTATAAATGCTGGTAAAAATGAGTGATGAATATTGATAATCTTATTATTGTATTCCTCCACAAAACGAGGTGTTAAAATACGCATATATTTTGCAAGAACAACATAGTCAATATCTTCAAACTGTGCTAAAAGTTCTAAGACCTTATTCTCATGTTCTGCTCTGTCAAGTCCTTCATGAGAAACATGATGATATGTAATTCCAAATCTTTCAACTAAATCTCGAAGATCATCATAATTTGAGATAACTGCCAAAATATTTGCATCAAGTTCATCTGCTTCATAACGCATCAAAATATCACCAAGTGCATGAGACTCTTTTGTAGCCATAAGGATAATATTTTTCTTTTTAGGCGTAATCACATTGATATTCGCTTTCTTTGGTAACACCTCTGTCAGTGCTTCATAAAGTTCAATCTCAGAGACATCACCAACAACAACACTTCTCATAAAAAATTTATTATTTACTTTATCTACAAACTCATGATTTGATAAAATATTTAAATTAAATTTATAAAATATTGATGAAACTTTATAAACAAGTCCTTTTTCATCATGCGCATCTATTAAAACTCTGTATTGCTTCATTACTTCTCTTTATGATCTATCAAATTTATACGATTTTCTACACTTGCTAAAAGATATTCTAAAAAGTTTAAGGTAAGGTCTACTTTTGCTTCTACTTTTATATTGTTTGGTGCTTGAAACCCTTCAAATAATACAAGTAGTCTTTCTTGAATACTCTCTAAAAATTGTTTTTCATCATTGGATATAGAAGTTTGTGTAAAAGGAATTTCTATCTCTTGCTTTTTAACTTCATTAAATTCTTGTTTTTTGTGTTCGACGACGGCAGATTCTATTTCGTCAAGCTCTGCTAAAGTGCTTAATATGACATCTTTTAATTCCATGATTTTAACAGCCACCTTTCAAACTCGTAAAACTCAATTTTATCTTCCATCTTTACAAAATACTCTTTCATCTCTTTGTTGACACCAAGAAACTTTTTTCTCATACCAGATAACCTTCTAATGGCTATTTTAGCATCAGTATTTGAGGGATCTTTTTTTAGAACCTCTTTGTAAATTTCAAGAGCCTCTTCTTTGAGACCTTGAAGTTCATAAATATTTGCTAGAGTTAAAGTTTGCATTTAGCCGCGTAGTTAGCAATGATAGAGCCGATTTCACTTGTAGAACAAACTTCTTTTGCATCAAACTGAGCTAAATCTTTTGTGCGGTATCCCTCTTTAAGGGCTTGTTTAATACCAGCATCGATTCTATCAGCGGCTTTATGTTCGCCAAGGGCAAAACGAAGCATCATAGAAGCACTTGCAATCGTAGCGATTGGATTTGAGATACCTTGACCTGCGATATCTGGTGCTGAACCATGAATCGGCTCATAAACACCTATCTTATTTCCAACAGAAGCTGATGGAAGTAAACCGATTGATCCACAGATCATACTTGCTTCATCACTTAAAATATCACCAAAGATATTTCCAGTTAAGATGACATCAAATTGCTTAGGGTTACGAACAAGTTGCATCGCTGCGTTATCTACATACATGTGAGTGAGTTCGACTTCAGGATACTCTTTTGAGATCTCCGTTACAACATCTCTCCACAACTGAGAAACATCAAGAACATTGGCTTTATCTACAGAGCAAACACGTTTATCACGATCCATGGCAATTTTAAAGGCTTGGTGTGCGATTCTTGTGATCTCATCACGAGTGTATACCATCGTATTCCACCCTTTGTTTTCATCGCGTCCTTTTGGTTCACCAAAATAAATACCGCCTATGAGTTCACGAACAACCATAAGATCGACACCTCTTACGATTTCAGTTTTTAGTGCAGATGCATTGACTAGCTCATCATAAACAGATGCCGGACGAAGATTTGCATACACACCAAGTGCTTTTCTAAATCTTAAAAGTCCACTTTCTGGGCGTTTTTCACGTGGAAGATTATCCCATTTTTCGCCACCAATAGCACCAAAAAGTACAGCATCACTTGCGAGTGAGCCAGTTATTGTTGCTTCAGGAAGAGGATCGCCAATGGCGTCATAGGCACAGCCACCCATCAAAAATTCATTATAATTTATCTCAAAATTTTCAACAGAAGCAACCGCATCTAAAACTTTAACAGCTTCATCGATGATTTCAGGTCCAATTCCATCACCTTTGATAAGTGCAATATTATATTTTTTCATTTTTGTTCCCCTGCTTTGATCTCTTGGGCTGCAAAATTCATAAGTCCGCCAGCATTAATAAGTTCTTGCATAAATTCTGGAATTGGAGTAAATTTATATGTTTTTGAAGTTGTTTTATTTGTAATAGTTCCATTGTTCATATTAATACTGACAACATCACCCTCTGTAATCTCATTTACCTCTTTAAGTTCAAAGATAGGTAGTCCCATATTAAAAGCATTTCTATAAAAAATACGTGCAAAAGTTGGAGCGATAATCGCAGCAACTCCAGCAGCTTTAAGCGCGATTGGTGCATGTTCTCTTGATGAACCACATCCAAAATTTTCATCAGCGACAATAATATCTCCAACACTCATTTTATTTACAAAATCAGGATCAGCATCTTCCATAACGTGCTTTGCAAGTTCTGTTGGGTTAGAAGTATTTAGGTGTCTTGCAGCGATGATAAGATCTGTATCTATATCTTTTCCGAATTTCCATATTTTAGCATCAATAGTTTGCATATATTTTCCTGTATGTTTAAAAATGGTTGTGATTATAGCTAAATGCAGATTGTAGAAATATAAAATAAAAATTAATAGGTTAATATTTATTCATATTAACCTATTTTAAGATAGTTTAACGTTTTAGACCATTGACTGTTTGTAGCATTTCATCACTCGTAGTGATGATTTTTGAGTTTGAATCATATGCTCTTTGCCCAGTTATGAGATCAGTAAGTTCAACGACAAGCTGAACGTTACTCATCTCGACAAATCCTTGTCTGATATTTCCTAGCCCATCGATTCCCGGGGTTCCATCAACAGGTTGACCAGAACTATCGGTTTCTATATATAAATTATCTCCCATTGAGTGAAGACCCGCAGGATTGATAAAGTTAGTAAGATTGAGTTGTCCAACTTGCGTTGCTTGTGCTTGTCCTGGTTGAGTAACTGTTACTGTTCCATCTACACCGATTGTTACATTTGTTGCATCAGCAGGAATAACAATTTGTGGCTGAAGAGGATATCCATCTGAGTTGACAATAGTTCCATTTTCATCCACTTTAAAAGCACCATTTTTTGTATAAGCATCACTTCCATCAGGAAGCTGAACTTTGAAAAAACCCTGCCCTGTAATTGCCATATCGAGTTGATTATCTGTTTGCTTAAGATTTCCCTCAGTAAATATTTTATTTGTCGCTGTTGGACGCACACCAAGACCAACTTCGATACCTGTTGGAGATTTTGTGGTATCACTTGTAGATGTTCCCGCATATTCCATGGTTTTATACATTAAGTCCGCAAACTCAGCGCGAGATTTTTTAAAGCCTATTGTATTTACGTTGGCGATATTATTTGCTGTCGTATCTATTTGGGTTTGCATCCCGAGCATTCCCGTTGATCCGATATAAAGTGATTGCATCATAGTTTTATCCTTTAGGCTTTAGTAACTGCTAATTTATTTATTGCATCAGAGTTGAGATCATTCATTTGTGTATCCATAACTTTTTGATACATTCCGACCAATCTGTTTGATTCAATCATTTTTACCATCATATCAACGGCATTGACATTGCTTTTTTCTATAAATCCTTGCTTTACAGAACCAGTTTCAGACTGAGCTTTTAAAGGATCGGTCTGATCATAGCTATAGAGATTACTTCCCTCTTTTTGTAACTTTCTCAAGTTGTCGGGTGCTGCGATATATAAATTTTTACCATTGACAAACTTCACGCCTCCAGGAATATTAACAGAAATCTTTCCATTTGCATCAGTCTGCATGATTGCAGCTTTTGGATCGACAGAGATTGGTTTTCCATCACTTCCTAGAACATCAAATCCCTCTTTTGTTACAAGCTTTCCATCATTACCGACAGTAAAGCTTCCATCACGTGTCAAACGGACTCCATTGGGTGTTTGAACTGCAAAAAAAAGTCCCTCTTTTGAGAGAGCAAAATCAAGAGGATTATCTGTTTTTTGTATATTTCCAAGTGATTGATCGGTATAAGAATCCACAATTTGAGGAGCACGATCTAAAGTTCGATTTAAAAATTTTGCTGCATCTTTTGTATTTGCTGCATTTGGCAGATTATCTCTTGCTTCTTTATAGAGTCGCATGAAATCACCGGTTACAAGATTGTCTTGTTTATATCCTGCTGTATTTACGTTAGCTAGATTATTTGCAATAGTTTCAAGACGGTTAAACTGTGTAACCATTCCAGCAGCTGCATTATAATATCCTGCTTGCATTCAACCATCCTTCTGCTCATTTTTTCTTACATCAGCATTTAGTGTTCCAATTTTGTTTTAAAGCAAATATTTTTACATGTAAGTTATTATTTAATTAAATTTGGATATAATCCATTCCTTTTAAAAAGAGACAAGAAATTTCGGAGCATTTTCATATGACTGCAAAAGAACTTACCAGAGCACTAGAAGATTTATTTATTGAAAAAAAATCTACTCATGAATGTGTTACATACGAATCAATCATAACCTTATTGGAAAAACAGCCTACCTCGACTCAGGCTAAAAATATCTTTAAGCTAGCAACAAAACATAATAAGTGTTTATACACCTCTTCTGAACATGCAAAAATGCTCAATGACAGAGAAGCAGAAGCAAAAAGAAACGCTCAGATAAAAATGCTTGAAGATAATGAATCTGATAAGTTTGATATCTTAAAAGAGCATGAGCTCCTCGAATGGTCTCGTTCAGATTCTCCTGTTAGGATGTATCTTCGTGAAATGGGACAGATTCCTCTTTTAACAAAAGATGAAGAGATAGAAATCTCAAAAAAAATAGAATCAGGTGAAAGTATTATTATTGATGCTATTTGTTCGGTTCCTTATCTTATTGATTTTATTCTTGATTATAAAGATCCTCTTATCAACCGTGAGAGACGCGTTAAAGAACTTTTCAAAAGTTTTGAAGATGAAAAAGAGGAAGATGATTCTGAGGATGATTCAGATTCTGAGGATATCGATGATAATGAAGATGAAAGTGCAGAAAAAGTTTTTTCTGCAAAAGATAAAAAACGTGTAGAAAAAGTTGTCACAAGCTTTAAAGCCTTAGAAAAAGCGAAAAAAGAGTGGGTAAAATCAGCTGATAAAGCATTAGAAACTTATAATGATGAGATTACAGAAGATCTTGTCATGTTAATGCTGACTGCAACATTTAAAAAGTCAATCTTGAAAGAAAAACTTTTAGATCTTGGACCAACTTCTAAACTTATCAATGAGCTTGTAAAATCTATGGAAACAGCACTTAAAAGTGATGAAGGTTTTGATAAAGAACTCAGACGTTTGGAATACAAACTTCCACTTTTTAATGATACTCTTAAAGATAACCACAAAAAAATCGTAGAACAAATCTGTGATCTTACAAAAGAAGATATCACTGGGATGGTTCCTGAAGCTACAATGGTTTCAACTTATGTTGAGATTAAAAAGCTTATCCAGACAAAAGAAGCGTCAAAAGACAGCTTCAATATGGAACCAGATAAACTTGCAGATATTTTAGAGCAGATCAAACGCGGTAAAAATATCTCAGAAATTTCAAAAACTCGTATGGCGAAATCAAATCTTCGTCTCGTTGTTTCAATTGCAAAACGTTACACTAACAGAGGTTTACCTTTCCTTGATCTTATCCAAGAGGGTAATATCGGTCTTATGAAAGCTGTTGATAAATTTGAATATAAAAAAGGTTACAAGTTCTCGACTTATGCAACATGGTGGATTCGTCAGGCAATATCACGTGCTATCGCTGATCAAGCACGTACTATACGTATCCCAATACATATGATCGAAACAATTAACCGTATCAACAAGATCATGCGTAAACACCTTCAAGAACATGGCAAAGAGCCGGATGTTGAAGTAATCGCGCAAGAAGTGGGACTTTCTGTTGAGAAAGTCAAAAATGTTATCAAAATCACGAAAGAGCCAATCTCTCTTGAAGCGCCTATTGGAAATGAAGATGATGGACGTTTTGGAGATTTCATTGAAGATAAAACATCTCTTTCTCCATCTGATGTTACTCTAAAAGATGACCTTCGTGTTCAGATAGAAAGTGTTCTTGAACAGTTAAATGAGCGTGAAAAAGCGGTTATAAAACTTCGTTTTGGAATCATGGACGATGAAAGTGATAGAACTTTAGAAGAGATCGGTAAAGAGTTAAATGTTACTCGTGAACGTGTTCGCCAGATAGAATCTAGTGCGATTAAAAAGCTAAAACACCCTAAAGTCGGGCGTAAGCTTAAAAATTATATCGAAGAATAATGACGTTTGAACAGCAGTGGATTGAATACGATTTCAATCCGTTCATTCTTTTTGATGCATCGGGAAAAATTCTCTCACTCAACTCTGAGGCGCAGTTTTTACTTGGCGCTTCAAACACTTCCACCCTTTTTGAAATAGCGACACATCATGCAAGCCAAAACTTTGGATTTAAAACAACTTTTATGGATCTTGAATTTGGAAGATATAAGTTTTTTGGTATCACTGTCGGTTATGAAGACGAAAACGAACTTGGAATTCGTCTCTATCAAGTTCCCTCTTACCACTTTTCAAAACCTAAAATAGACAGTGGAGAGATGGTAAATGTTTATACGCTTATCGACTTATGTATAAGTAGTAATTCTATCAACTCAAATGCAAAATTTATAAAAGACCTCGATCCATCGATCCCAGATATTAGACTTAATACAAATCTTTTTGTAAAACTCCTTAATAGAATCTACTCAGTATGTATAGAAAATGAGCAGATCACAACAAAGCTTTTCTTCCGTATCGGTGAGCATATTAAATTTGATGATAAGAAGTATTCACTATTTTCTATCGCTATTAGTGCATCACAAATAGATAAGTCTAAATTTTCTATTATCCAGCAGTTAGCGGGTGAAAATAGTGTTTCAGTAGAACTCAAAGAGGATAAGATCTCTTTAAATATTCCACTTATTACTGTTTAGGAAGAAAAATACTTTTGCCTATGAGATAACCTACCAGTAGGCCTAAAGATAAAAAAAGTAGGTAAGGTAGAAGTTCTAAGTGGTGATTGTTTTTTAATCCGATAAAACCAGCTACCAAAAAGAGATAAGGCAATATCCTAAAAAGTGAAACAGTCGCGCGTGAAGTTGTTTTGATATTTTTGAGATTACTTGTTTTTGTCTGCTTTTTTTCTTCAGCAACAACAGCTTGTAATTCTTGAATCGTTTGTTCTTCATAGAGTCCATGTGGATCGTCTAACTTATCAAGTTCATCTCTCTCATCATCTACAAAAACTTCGTTTTCCGCTCTTATTTCTACTAAATTTTTATAAGAATACATTGAACCTAAAAGAATCAAAAATGAGCTTAAAAATGCAACTTGTGCATTAAGAAAAAAGCTATACGAGATGAAATTTGTAGCGACGATCAACAGTTCTGCACTAAGAAATATTTTAATATTTTTTTGCACCAAAATCCTCTTCTTCATCATCTTCTAATGCCTCTTTTTCAAGATCTCTTTTATACTGATAGCGTGGTTCCTGGGCTAATTTTTCATACTCTTTAAACTGTTTAGAGTAAGCTTTATATACATTTAAAACTGCAGCGGCAATCCCGATAAATACACCAATCCAAAGTAACCATGCGTGACCAAAAAGATGTTTTAAACCTAGACCGATTCCTACACCGATAAGTACAGCTACAACCATAGAGATACCAAGAGATAAACTCTCAGCACCCTCGATGATAGGCTTTAAACGCGGTTCTCTTTCTTCACTCATTTGATACGTCCAAATACACGATCTGCCGCTTTTATTGTCTCTTCGATCATTGCATCAGTTGTTGCAGTGGAGATAAATCCCGTCTCAAACTGAGAACAGGCAAAGTAATAACCTTCATCAAGCATTCCAGCATGAAATTTTGCAAACATTACAGTATCAGACGTAAGGGCATCAGCAAAATTTTTCACTGGTTTGTCGTTGAAAAAGAATCCGAACATAGAGCCTCTTGAATCAACTTGTAAAGAAATCCCATGTTTTTGTGCCATCTCTTTCATGCCATCAACCAAGCGAGCAGCTCTACCATGTAAGACATCCATCACTCTTGCATGCGCTTTTAGTTTTTTAAGTGCTGCAAGACCTGCCGCCATAGCAACTGGATTTCCACTAAGTGTTCCAGCTTGGTAAACTGGCCCCTCAGGTGAGAGTTTTGCCATGATCTCTGAGCGTCCGCCAAAAGCACCGACAGGCATACCGCCGCCTATAACTTTGCCTAAAGTTACGATATCTGGTTTTACGCCCGTAATCGACTCTGCACCAAAGATAGAAGCGCGAAATCCGCTCATGACTTCATCAAAAATCAGCAATGTGCCATTTTCGTCACACAGACGTCTAAGTTCAGCTAAAAATTCTTTATCAGCAGGAACAAGTCCCATATTTCCAGCTATCGGCTCGATGATAACACAAGCGATATCTTTAGAATCTGTAAAACATTTTTTTACGCTTTCAATGTCGTTGTAAGTCGCTAAAAGCGTATGTTTCGTAAAATCAGCTGGAACACCAGGAGAACTTGGGTTTCCAAAAGTTGCCGCGCCGCTTCCAGCTTGAACTAGTAGAGAATCACTATGTCCATGGTAACAGCCTGTAAATTTGACGATATCATCACGTCCAGTAAATCCACGTGCAAGGCGGATAGCGCTCATAACAGCTTCAGTTCCACTGCTTACAAAACGTACTTTATCGATAGACTCAAAAAAGTTTGTGACCATAGATGCAAGTTCAGTTTCTGCCTCAGTTGGAGCACCAAAACTCAGACCATGTTTTACAGCTTCAATAACAGCAGTTTCGATCTCTTCATTTCTATGACCAAATATCAGTGGTCCCCAGCTTTGTACATAATCTACATATTTGTTTCCATCGATATCGATGATATAAGCGCCCTCACCTGACGCGATGAAACGTGGAATCCCGCCAACACTGGCAAATGCACGAACAGGAGAATTCACGCCTCCAGGGATAAGTTTTTGTGCTTCTTCAAATGCTTTTACAGACTTTTCAATACTCATAAAATAAAATCCTGACCTTCTATATTTTTGCTATTATAACCAATCAACTATTAATGCATCTTTGCTATAATGACGCAAATTATCACTAGGGCCCTATTTGAACCGTTCCACTGCAGCATTTTTAATAGCATTATTGTTCCATCTTTTACTACTTCTTATGGTAATTTTGTTTGCAAAAGATTTTAAAATCATCAAAGATAGCCAGCCTCATGAAAAACGTATGAAAATCTCGCTCAAAGAACTTCCAAAAACTCCAAAAAAAGAGGAAGTCGGTGTAAAGAAGACCATTCCAAAACCAGAAATTATACCACCGACACGTAATCCTCTTGTACAAAAACCATTGCAAAAATATGTTCCTAAACCTACCCAACAATCTTTTCATGAGACTACAATCAATAAACCTGAACCTATTGTGGAAAAATCCACTCCTGCCGTGCAGACAACGCCACAAAGTAAGTCCTATATAACGCCACCAAAAACATTGGATACGACAACTAAAAGTACAACAGTACAAGTTCCAAAAGAGCATGCAAAGCTCTATAAATTTCTTTCTCAAGAAAATGTAAACCAAAAAGATGATCCAAACGATAATAAATCTTCAAGTCAAAGAGGTTCTCAGCTAGATCAAAATGTTAAAGAACTTTATGGTGCGAAGTTTGGTCAACTTAGCCCTGGCGAGCAAAAGTATATAGAAGACAATATGGAGACGATGCGAAAGATTACTCAAGAGATCTTAAACAGAGTCGGTAGAGTCAATATTCCTGATAATTTGAGAGTCAATAGTATTAATATCATAGAATTTTATCTTCACCCAAACGGGGATATGACAGATTTTAAATTTTTGAAAAATAGTAACTATTATATTCTTGACGATACAACAAGAGAAACGATAGAATATGCCTACAGTAAGTATCCAAGACCGCAGCAAAAGACACTTATACGTTATAAAGTTTACTATAATTTAAAAGGTTATTGATGAAAAATCGACTGGTAAGACTCTACCATCCATGGGAAAAGTTTTTTAGAAAAACGGTTTACTCTGCGTTTGAAGCATTTTTACATGCACAAATGACAAACGGTATTATCTTGATGCTCTTTACATTAACAGCACTAATCTGGGTTAATTCTCCATGGAGTGCTTCTTATGAACATCTTTTACATACACATATCGCATTTTCTGTAGGTTCATTTTCACTTGATCATAGTGTACATTTTTGGGTCAATGATGGACTGATGACACTCTTTTTCTTTCATGTTGGACTAGAGATTAAGCGTGAGATCTTAGTGGGAGAACTTTCAGATTTTAAAGTAGCTGTTTTGCCTATTTTAGCAGCTATAGGCGGTATGGTTGTTCCTGCTTTAATCTTTTTTGCAATTACCAAAGGAACGCTTGGTGCGAGTGGATGGGGCATTCCTATGGCAACAGATATCGCCTTTGCCGTGAGTGTTGTTATACTCTTAGGAAAGCGAATCTCCCCCGCGCTCGTAACCTTTTTAGTTGCCCTCGCGATTGTAGATGATTTAGGGGCAGTTTCGGTCATCGCTATTTTTTATACAGCAAAGATACAGATACTCTCTCTTATCATTGCTTTAGCCCTTTGGTGTGTTTTGATAGTGATAAATCGTTTCGGTATCAGATCTACGCTTCCTTACACAATCATAGGTGTTTTTGTTTGGTTTTTTACTTTAGAATCAGGCGTACATGCAACGATTGCAGGTGTTCTAGTGGCTATGACTATTCCCTCTTTGCCAAAATATGATCCACGTTTTTTTGCAAAACCGATGAAAGAACTTATCAATGGTTTTGAAGAAGATCCCATTAAAGATAATTTTACACTTGATGATAAACAAAAAAGAATTGTACGAGGCATGAAAAGTCAGCTTTGTGGCGTAGAAGCACCACTTAACAGGTATGAAGATGGTTTGCATGTGCCTATTGGAATATTGATTATTCCAATATTTGCACTTATCAATGCTGGACTTCCTATTGATTTTTCTTCACTTGATGCTTTATTATTAGAGAAAGTGAGTCTTGGAGTTATCTTCGGTCTTGTTCTTGGAAAGATGTTCGGTATCTTTGGGGCTTCCTATATCGCTATAAAATTAGGTCTTGCAAAACTGCCAGAAGATACAAGTATGAACCAACTTTTTGGAGTTTCATTTTTGGGAGGGATCGGTTTTACCATGAGTATTTTTGTCGCTGATCTTGCATATTCAGATAATCCAGAACTCCTTATCCAGTCCAAAACCGCGGTTCTTGTTGCTTCACTCATCGCAGGTTTTACAGGTTATATCTGGTTACGATTTATCGCTTCATCCAAGTCTGCTTAAAATAGACAGAGCACCTTTATAGATAGGCTCATCTATAAAGCCGTACTCTTCATCCACAAAGCCGCTAATGCCAAGTTCTTGATGCATTTCAAAGAGTTTAACAATAACTTTTGCACGTTCTAATTCTGCCACTTCATCTTTAAAAACTTCGTTGACAAGAGTAACTTGTGATGGAGAGATACACCCTTTTGCATCAAAGCCCATACTTTTTTCAAGTTCTAGCCACAATCTAAAATCATCTAAGTTCTTAAAATCCTGATATACAAAAGAAACGGGCTTTACATGTAAGGCTTTACATGTAACCAAAAAATGGCTCAAAATATAAAGCATAGTCGGATTTTCTTTTTTAATCTGACTTTGAGAAAGACGCATATCTGCAAACAAATCCAGGATACCAAGATAAAATGTCTTTACTCTTTTATCCACTTTTAATAAGTTAAGATTTGCCCATGCTTCACATGTTTCTATTGAAAGATGCAGTTCTATTTCTTCATCAAGCAGGTGCAAGACATTTTTTACCTCTTTTGGTGTACGTATCTTTGGCACACGAATAGCATCAGGTTTAAACTGATTGAGATAAGTGATCTCATCATATCCCCCCTCATCAAGAGCATTGACACGAACGACAAGTTTTTTTTCTGAATCTTTATAATGCGTTAAAAATATTGCACATAGTGCAAGAGCAAAGGGTTTTTGCTCTTTTGAAACACCATCTTCAAGATTGAGCATGATACATTCTGCTTCAAGAGAGGGAATCTTCAATAGATGTTTTAGATTATGGGCTGAGAGCATCAAAATAGAGCGATAATCATCTCTTTTATTTATAACTCTTTGTAGTGGAACGGCAAGCGCATCAAGACGTGAAAGATCTTTTTGTGCTAAAGCTTCTTCTATCTCTTGAAGTGGAAATTCCCTCACTGTTTTTTTACTTTATGCAGATATCTGTAAAGAGCTTCAATCTCATCTTTTGTTAAAAAGTACCTTGGCATTCCAGTGATTCTCGTATCGAGTGCTTCATAAAAATCTTTAAAGCCGATATCTGTAATGTCAGAACCGCCATAATTCTTCATCACCCCTTTTTGCTCATATTTTGCAACGAGTTTTCCTTTTCCACTATCGCCATGGCAATTGTTACAGCCGATGCCTCTTGGATTTTTATAAAGTGAAGATGCATACTCTTCATCAGTGATGAAAGATGTTGCAGCAAAGAGATAAGTAGATACAGTTAACAGGAGAAATAGTTTCATTCAAAGCGACCTTTTAGACAATTATCGCTATATTATCAAAAAAATAATTTATGGTGATTAAATGAAGATTCTAGATGGTAAAACTTTAGCAAAAAAGATAGAAGATAGTGTATTGAGTCAAACTGAGTTACTCAAAGAGGAAACAGGACGTGTTCCTGGACTGGCAGTTATTTTAGTTGGAAACGATCCTGCTAGTCAAGCGTATGTAAGCATGAAGAAAAAAGCTTGCGATAGAGTGGGATTTTACTCAGTAACTCATGAAATGCCAAAAAATATCTCTCAAGACGCAATAGAAAATACGATTACGATGATGAATAATAATCCAAATATTGATGGTATTTTGATCCAACTTCCACTCCCTTCACAAATTGACACGACAAAACTCCTTGAACTTGTTTCTCCGAACAAAGATGTTGACGGTTTTCACCCATACAATGTGGGACGCTTAACAACTGGCCTTGATGGTTTTGTTCCATGTACTCCTCTTGGTGTTATGGAGATATTTAAAGAATATGATATCGATCTTAAAGGCAAAAACTGTGTGGTCGTAGGCGCATCAAATATCGTTGGAAAACCGATGGCTGCCCTACTTCTAAATGCTAATGCAACCGTTGAAATCTGCCATATATTTACAGATGATTTGAAAAAACATACTCTTAATGCTGACATTATTTTAGTCGGTGTCGGTGTTATAAACTTGATTAAAGAAGATATGGTCAAAGATGGTGCTATTATCATTGATATCGGTATTAATAGAGCTGATAATGGCAAACTTGTCGGCGATGTCGATTTTGAAAATGTAGCACAAAAATGTTCTTACATAACGCCTGTTCCAGGTGGTGTAGGCCCGATGACTATCTCAATGCTTCTTAGCAACACGCTCAAAGCGGCACAATTTCACTCGAAAGCGAACTAATGAAAAATTTTCTTTATAAAGCATACAAATTTTCAAACTCATGGACGGGAACTGTTATCATCGTTTTGTTTGTGATCTTTTTTGTCGCACAGGCATTTAGAATTCCAAGCGGTTCTATGAAAGATTCTCTTCTTATTGGCGACCATCTTTTTGCTAAAAAATTTGTATATGGTGTTCCGACTCCGCATCTTCCATTTTTGGAATATTCACTTACGCCATGGACAGATGATCTGCATCTTATTGACGGCGGCGAGCCTAAACGCGGCGATATCGTTATTTTTAGATATCCACATAATGTGAAAATGCATTATGTAAAACGCTGTGTCGGACTTCCTGGAGATCAACTTTTTGTAAAAGATAAAGAACTCTATCTTCGTCCTGTTGAAGGAGATGATTTTATCAATAAAAATTATCCTAAAGAGAATATCGTAACAGTTGATGGCAAACTTTGGGTAAAAAATCCTTATGTCAAAGAACACCCTGGTATTCATCATGATGATGCGATTATGGGTGATTCTCCTGTACTTCTTGCAAATGATGAAAGAATGGAAAGAATCGACACAGAAGAAAAGATGAATATGGCTGCGATGAATATATATCAATTGCCAGAGGGTGTCAAAATGTTCAAGCACAATCCTATCTTTGAAACTGAAGTCATAACAGTCCCAAAAGGAAACTACTTTATGATGGGCGACAATCGTGACCATAGTAACGACAGCCGTTTTTGGGGTCCTGTGCCTTATGCAAACTTGGAAGGAACTCCATGGTTTATCTATTTTAGTATGGATGATCATTTTGAGATTCGTTGGGATAGAATGGGTAAAACTCCAACAGATTTGGAACAACCAGAACATCTCAAACGTGCAGTAGCTGAAAGAATAAAAGAGGATAGAAAAGATAATGGACTCGATTGATTTATTTAAAATCATAACAGCCGTATTGGCTCTTATGGTTGCTATTATCGGTCATGAGATTATGCATGGCTATATAGCATACAAGTACGGAGATATGACGGCAAAAAATGCCGGTCGTTTATCAATTAATCCTCTCTTGCATATAGACTTAGTCGGGACTGTTATCGTCCCTTTTACTATGTACTTTTTACCTTTATTGCTCGGTATGGGCGGCGGTCTAATTTTTGGATGGGCAAAGCCTGTTCCTGTTGATATGCGAACTGTCATAAATAAAGGTGGCTATAACGCGGCTATGCAAGTCAGTTTGGCTGGAATTGTATATAACTTTACACTTGCCGCTTTTGCATCAATGGCACTTCTTGCTATGAGTGCACCAGTAGAAAGTGATTCTTTAGTTTATATCTTTTCATATATGCTTGTGATGCAACTTGTTATGATCAATGTCATCCTTGGAGTCTTTAATCTTCTACCGATTCCACAGTTTGATGGAGCACATTTTTTAATGTATCTCGCGCTCAAATTTAACCAAAAAGAGATTGCTGAAACATTTTACAGATTAGAGCGTTATGGAATGATTATCGTACTTGTCGTCATCATGACACCGCTCAAAGATTATTTACTCATAATGCCAGTTCAGATGGTATTACATCTATTATTATCATAAAGGAAAAAAATGAAGTTTTATATAGCAACAGATCATGCCGGAGTTGATTTAAAAGATTATACAGTTGAACTTTTAAAAGAAAAGGGTCACGAAGTCATAGACCTTGGACCATTTGACAAAGAGAGAGTTGATTATCCTGACTATGCTGTTAAAGTAGCACAAAGCGTTTTAACAGATTCAGTAAGTCAAGGTATCCTTATCTGCGGTTCTGGTATCGGAATGAGTATGGCGGCAAACAGGTTTCATGGTATCCGCGCAGCACTTTGTCATGATGCATATACAGCACAAGTCGCTCGCCAACACAATGATGCAAATATTCTCTGTTTTGGAGAGCGTATCGTAGGTCGCGGTGTCGCAGAATCGATCATTGACTCGTGGCTTGCTTCAAGCTTTGAGGGTGGACGTCACTGCGGGCGAGTTGAAAAGATAGAATCTATACAAGGATAAGATATGTTTGGTGAGTGGTCTCTTTTAACAACAATTACATTATTGGCTATATTTTTATTTGTAAAAATGTTTTACTTTAAGAGTATCACAGTCAAAGAACAGCGAAGTAATGAGATGATGAAACTCACCCTTAAAGAAGCTGAGATACTTATACGAAAATATCAAATTCAACTTCAACGTGCGCTTGGAAATGTAGATATTTTAAGTGATGAGCTCAATAAACTTAGAAATGAGCTCAAAACACTCAAGCAAAGAAACTCAAAACATAGACTTGAAACAGACAGACTTAATTCAAAAATAAAAGCGCTAGAGAGCAGAATAGACGCTTTACTCTAAGGATTTTTATGACACAAGAAGAAAAAAAGATTATCAATGATGCCATTCGTGATATCCCAGATTTTCCAAAACCGGGAATCATATTCAAAGATATTACAACACTTTTAAATGATAAAGAAGCCTATGGCGTTCTTATGAATCATCTAGCCTCGAGATATAAAAGTTATGATCTGGATTTTGTTGCAGGGATCGATGCTCGCGGTTTTATCTTTGGTGCGGCTCTTGCGCAGATGTTAGGATGTGGATTTGTGCCCATTCGTAAAAAAGGAAAACTTCCATACACAACTATCTCTGAAAAATACTCTTTAGAATATGGCTTTGATGAAGTAGAGATCCATATTGATGCATTTCGTGATATTAAAAATGCAAAAGTTTTGCTTATAGATGATCTTATAGCAACGGGTGGAACTGCAAATGCAGCGGCTTCTCTTATCAACAAAACGGGCGCTATCTGCGAAGAAGCTTGTTTTATACTCGGTCTTAATTTTTTAGATGGACAAGAGAAACTTAAAAAACAAACAAAAGTTTATACCCTCATAGGAATTGATTAATGTACTATATACCAACACCGCTCAAACATGATCCTGATGAAAATGGACACTTTGGTATCTTTGGGGGACGCTATGTTCCTGAAACACTGATGCCCGCTCTTTTGGAGCTTGATGAAGAGTATAAAAAGATAAGATTTGACAAAGATTTTTGGAAAGAGGTAGATTACTATCTAACAGATTATGTTGGTCGCCCTTCCCCTCTTTATTTTGCAGAAAATATCTCTAAAGAACTTGATGCAAAGATCTATCTCAAGCGTGAAGACTTAAACCACACGGGAGCACATAAAGTAAATAATGTTATCGCTCAAGGTTTGATGGCAAAACGTTTAGGTTATAAAAAAGTGATAGCTGAAACGGGTGCAGGTCAACATGGCGTTGCTACAGCAACGATCGCAGCACTTTTAGGTCTGGAATGTGAAGTATTTATGGGTGCAAAAGATGTCGCTCGTCAAGAACTCAATGTCTTTCGTATGAAACTTCTTGGTGCAAAAGTAAATTCAGTAGAAAGCGGAAGCAAAACGCTTAAAGATGCCATGAATGATGCGATCCGCCATTGGGTCACAAACGCAAGAGATACTTTTTATATCATTGGAACAGTTGCAGGTCCGCATCCATATCCGATGATGGTTCGTGATTTTCAGGCGATTATAGGTTGGGAAGCGCGCGCACAGATTTTAGAAAAAGAGGGTCGTCTTCCAGATCATGTAGTAGCGTGTATTGGCGGTGGAAGCAATGCTATCGGCGCTTTTTCACACTTTTTAGATGATAAAGAGGTTCGCTGTATCGGGATCGAAGCTGGAGGACATGGAGTTGGGACAGATAAACATGGCTGTTCACTTTTGATGGGTCGTCCCGGCGTGCTTCATGGACAAATGAGCTACTTACTTCAAGACGCGGATGGTCAAATCCTCGAAGCGCATTCGATCTCAGCAGGACTTGATTATCCAGGAATTGGGCCTGAACACGCTTTTCATAAAGATAATGATACTGTTTCTTACTCTAACGTCACAGATGAGGAAGCATTAGATGCTTTTGTCTGGTTGAGCCGTAAAGAGGGAATTATTCCAGCATTTGAAAGCGCTCACGCTGTGGCATACTTGAAAAAGATGGAAGATATTAAAGGGAAGCTTATTATCGTCAACCTTTCAGGACGTGGCGATAAAGACATGATCCAAGCAAAAGAGATTTTGCATTTTGATTAAAATGTAAACTAAAACAATAAAATGGAGATAAGATGCAAACAAAACTAGTAAATAAAAAACTTTCAGATGTCAAAGCAGATATCACAGTAGAATTTTTAACAGCTGATGAAGTAAGCTCTCATGAACTAGCAACCCTGCTTTCTCAAGCTGGATTTAAAGGCAAAGAGGATCAGATCTGTTTTTTATATGAAAAAGAGATCCTTCTTTGTGGACTTGAAGACAGAAGCGCTGATAATCTTCGTGCTGCAGCAACTCTTGCTGTACGTACTCTGAAAAATGCAAACTATAAAAGTGCAAAAACACAGATCAAAGCAGAAAAAACATTCAGCGCACTTGTAGAAGGATTTGTTTTAGGAGAATATGCGTTTAATGATTACAAATCAGAAAATATAAAAACTGCTTTAACAACGATCTCATTTTCTGTAGAAGAACTAGATCATAAAAAACTCAAAAACATCTTTGAAGAAACGATAATCATTGCAAAGGCAACATGTTTTACAAGAGACCTCGTCAACACTGCGCCTCAAGAGCTCAATCCTAAGACTCTTTCAGAGATAGCAGAAAAGCTAGCAAAAGATAATGGTCTTACATGTAACGTCTTAGATGAAAAAGGTCTTAAAAAAGAGAAGATGAATGCGATGCTCGCAGTTGGACGCGCTTCAGTGCATGAAAGTCATCTTATTCATATTTCGTACAAACCAAAAAATCCTAAAAAGATCATCTCTCTTGTGGGAAAAGGTTTGACGTATGACAGCGGTGGACTCAGTCTCAAAGCTGCTACTTCGATGGTAAGTATGAAAATGGATAAAGCTGGAGCGTGTGCTGTTTTAGGAATGCTAAAAGCGGCGAGTGAACTGCGTCTTGATATCGAAATTCATGGATTTATCGGTGCTGTTGAAAACATGATTGGTGGCAATGCTTATAAACCTGATGATATTTTAGTTTCTAGAAACGGTACAACTATCGAAGTAAGAAACACAGATGCGGAGGGACGTTTGGTACTTGCTGATGTACTTGACTATGCACAAGACAAAGTAAAAGCAGATTACATTTTTGACTTTGCGACACTTACAGGTGCTTGTATGGTGGCACTTGGGCCATATACGACAGGAATTATGGGACACTCGACTGTTCTTAAGCATAAAATTTCTTTTGCGGCAAGTAGTTCAGGAGAGCTTGTAGGTTCTCTGCCATTTAACAAACACCTTGTAAAACTGCTCAAAAGCGAGATAGCAGATATCTCAAATGTTTCTTCAAAACCTTACGGCGGAGCGATCACTGCTGGTCTATTTTTAGATAAATTCATCAAAGATGAAAATAAAGAGAAATGGATGCATTTTGATATTGCAGGTTCTGCATATAGTGAAAGTGCTTGGGATTGTAACTCATATGGTGCGACAGGGGCAGGTGTGAGAATGATAAGCAACTTTTTACAAAATATCAAATAACTTCAATTATAACCTTACATGCACAAGTGTCCTCTGGGTATGAGCACTTTGCATGCGCCCCAAAGGAAGCACCCTTGGGACGTAAGGCTTACAAGAGCAAACTTGCGTTAAAATTGCAAAAATAATTTATAAGTCATAAAGGGTAATTATGGGATTAGCGATCGGTCTAGTAGGTCTTCCAAACGTGGGTAAATCAACAACTTTCAATGCTTTAACAAAAGCTCAAAATGCAGAAGCAGCAAACTATCCATTTTGTACGATAGAACCAAATAAAGCAATCGTTCCAGTTCCAGATGTTCGTTTGGATGAGCTTTCTAAAATCGTAAATCCTGAGCGTGTACAACACTCTACTTTAGACTTTGTGGATATTGCAGGTCTTGTAAAAGGTGCGAGTAAAGGGGAAGGCCTTGGAAATAAATTTCTCTCAAATATCCGTGAGACTGAAGTGATTTTACAGATCGTTAGATGTTTTGAAGATGATAATATCGTGCATACTGAGGGAACAATCAATCCAATCCGTGATATCGATATCATCGAAAATGAGCTTATTTTAGCGGATATCGAAGTTTTATCAAACAGAATTATGCGTCTACAAAAACAAGCAAAATCTGACAAAAGCGGAAAAGCTTTGGCTGATTTTGCTGATGAATTGATGGAATTTTTGGCAGAGGGAAAACTTGCACGTAACTTTCCTAAAGCTGATCATGAAATGTTCATTGAACTTAATAAAGACCTGAGATTACTCACTGCAAAAGAGATCATGTATGGCGCAAACGTTGATGAAGATGGACTTTTAGAAGACAATGAATTTGTTGTAGCTGTGAAAGAACATGCAGCACAACATAATTGTGAAGTGATAAAACTTTGTGCAAAAATCGAAGAAGAACTCATCGGTTTGAGTGATGAAGAAGCTCAAGAATTTTTAGATGATTTGGGTGTTAAAGAGTCAGGTTTGGCGCAGATCATCCAAAAAGGGTTCGATAAACTCGGCCTCATGAGCTATTTTACAGCTGGTGTCAAAGAGGTTCGTGCTTGGACTATACGCAAAAATACCACTGCACCAAAAGCAGCCGCAGTTATCCACAACGACTTTGAAAAAGGTTTTATCCGCGCTGAAGTTATCGCCTATGATGACTATATTGCATGTGGTGGCGAAGCAAAAGCAAAAGAAGCCGGAAAAATGCGCCTAGAAGGAAAAGAGTATATCGTTAATGACGGCGATGTTATGCACTTTAGATTCAATTTATAATCTCACTTTATCCCCATTTGAAAGTCGAGCTTTCTGGGGATAGATTTTAAATCTCTTTTATTTTTTTATACGAAAAAAAACCATCCTATTAATCCTGCGACTGATACAAAAACACAACGGTAAAGCCATGTAACCAGTTTATCTGAATTTATTGTTTTGGTACTTTTTGTAAGATAAATAAAATAGCCCAATGCAAAAAAGATAACAATATCAAAAATAGCATGTGTGATCCAATGGTGACCGCTTAAAGATCCCATCATCTTTTGTAAAGGCGGATATAGATCTTTTGCTATTGCCAATAGAGTATTTAGAATCAGTGTGATTACTGCTGAAACTCCAAATGCAACTGACATATCATCTATTTTTTCTATCTTTTTACTCATTTTTGTTCTCCTTCATGCATCTGTTTATAAGCAACTGTAGCACCTTCATTGATAACTGCTCCAGCGCCTTCGATAAGCAATGATAGTCCAATGATAATAGAACTTACTGCAATAACAATTTTACGCGCTCCAATATTACTGTTGAGTTTATTTCTACTCACGACAACAGGTAAATAAAGGGCAAGAATAAGTGGAATAAAAAAGAGATGTTCCTTCACTTCCATAAAGAAATTATGCGCAAATGGCCATGGTCCATTGAGAATAACAGCTTTTTCTGCAGGATAATATGTAACATACCACTGGCCACCGAACAACAATGCTAACACCATAAAAAAAGCTACACTCCATGCCGCTTTACGTAGACGAGATCCATTGGTAGCATTTGCATTAAGTGTCTCTACTAATAGCCAAACTGCGGCTAATATTGCTAAAACCCCGAAAGCGGGATGTATAAAAACTAGAAAATTTGATAGCATTCTTGAATTCCTTTATTGTACATCTTTGGTCATCGACCAAGTGGGAGTTGCTGCTATTTGTTTTGTATCATGTTCATCACCACCGAATGCCCACCATAAGCCGAGATAACCAACAGTATGAATCTCTCCATCTATACTTTTACCTGCTGAAAAAAGCAGGTTAAAATCTGGTGTAAATTTATAAAATCCACCAAAATTTAAAATTGCTGTGGATCTTCCATTGCTTGTATCTTTTTCACGGGCAAACAGTTCTCCGCCTAAAGACCATTTTTTTCCTATATCTCTTTGCACTTGCCATCCGCCAAAAGTATAATCTTTTTGTCCTTGAGCATCATTGATTGCATAACCGACACCCCAATAGGATGTCCATTCTCCAACACTCTTTTGCATCCAAACCGGAAGGCGCCACCAAATTTTCCCGTTGCCAAGACCTTTATTTACATCACCTGTTGGAAGTTCTGCCATTGGAAAAATTCCGATTTGTGGCATATTCTCTGTCTCTTGAATAAAGCGATATTTTACGCCAAGCTCTATATCACCTAAGCCATATTCAGTTTTTTGGCCATCAGGTTGACTACTTATAAATGGCACTACAGAGTGAAGCATAATATTAGAACTTAGTCCATAATTGTATTCAAATGCGGGAACTGCTATAGCTTTACCATCACTTGCTTTATCATAAGTGGAAAAAATATAAAATTCGCTTGATTTTGCATCGAGAGGTGCCGGATCATCCGTCATAAATGGCGGTCCTGCTAAGAGTTGAGTCCCACTTGTAAGTAAAGAAAACGCCAAAAACTGTAGAATTTGATTTTTAGATTGTGGAAACTTTTTTTTCATATTTATCTTGATTCCTTTGTATCTTTACGACATACATCGTAGAAGAGTTTTGCGGAACTTTATCAAAAAAGCATTAACGTAGTATTAGCATAATTTTTTGCTGAAAAAAAGATTTATTTATTGAGTGGAGGTAGTTGAATTAAACACTATTGTCACATTTGTGCCGATGCGATATGACTTTCTATAAAGACTTTTATGTCAACTTTACTAGAGAGAGTTTTTACAATATGTAATCCTATACCAAGCCCTCTTTCTGTTTCTTTATAAAAACGATTGAATACTTTATTGACGTTTTTAATCCCAATACCCGTATCAATGATTTTGATAGATATTACGTTATAGTGGATCTCTACTCGACCACTAGGGCGATTGTATTTACATGCATTTGAAAGTAAATTATCAATAATCCTCATCAGTATCTCTTTATTAATAGCAATAGCTACATCCAACTCTCCATTAAGAGTAAAAGTCAGAGATGGATAAAGTGTTTGAAAATACCGTACTCGTTCTCTTAAAAATAAATCCAATATTACGTTGTCTTGCTGAATCGGCAGTTCTCGATACAACACTTCAAGATTTTTGTAGAGCCCAGTGATAGTTTGTCCACTGACATAAATACGATCAATCTCTTCATCATCATATTTACGTTTTAGTAGTTGGCTATTAAGCAATATTGACGATACAGGAGTATTTAGATCATGAATAATATCTTTTAAAAAATCTTCCATAATAGTGAGACTTTTACGCAAAGGAAAGAGTGAATAGCGTGAAAATATTAGTGACAATAATGAAATGATTAAAGCAATGACAACAAATAAAATCATCCCTTTTCGATCTTGCTCTTGGACTGCTTTTACATATGATTGATACGGATATATTACTTTTATAAGTGAAACATGAGGATTCTTTGGCCATGGGAAAAGTGCATAAATCTCATTATCGGTAATGATAAGCTCATGAATTTTTATCTGAGTGGTAAAAGGGATGATCTCATAACTAAATTGTTTTCCTTTCATTGAATAGCTAAAAGCATCCATCGTACTCAGCATCTTTTCATAATAGAATCGCTCTTGTTCATTGTCATATAAATATAAAGCTAATGCACTGACACTCAATAAAGAAAAAAAGAAAATGAAAAAAGATTTAAAAAAGGATTCTGTTTCAAGACGATTCAAGACGGTATCCTACACTTCTAATATTGGCTATGTCAATCCCTAATTTATGCTTCAAATGAGTTACATGTACACGCAATGCAGCATCTGATGGTTTATCCATAATCTCATAAAAAGACTCTTTTGAAACTGTACGATCGATATTTTGGATGAGCGCCGAAAACATCATGCGTTCAACAGGCGAAAGATCGCATTCTAGATTATTTATATAGACTTGCTGCGAAGAGGGTTCAAATACAATATTTCGATAGTAAATCACTTGCTGTTTTCGCTTTAGAGCCGCTCGAACACGGATAAGAAATTCATCAAGATCAAAAGGTTTTTTTATATAGTCACTAGCTCCTATATCAAAGCCATGCGAAATAGAATCTATATCACTTAATGCTGTAATAAAAAAAGTTGTTGTTGCATCTCCTGCGTTTCTTAATTCTTGTAGTACTTTAAATCCATTTGGAGGTGGTACATTAACGTCAAATAAGTAAAGATCATATTGATTTGAAAACGTCAAATCGTATGCTTCTTGACCATTAGACGCTTTATGCACATCATGACCTTCTATTATCAAAATACTTGTAATAGTTTGAGCCAACATTTCATCGTCTTCAAGAAGTAAAATTGTTGCCATTTATTTGAACTCTTTTGGCTCACTAAAGAGATACCCTTGGGAATACTCTATCCCTAACTCTTCTACAATCTTTTGAACATTTTCATTATGAACAAACTCTGCTATACATGGGATATGTACATTTTTTGCAAAGTACACGATTGCTCTTGTAATTTCATAACTTTTATTGTTGATATCAATATCTTTTATATATCTTGCATCGATCTTTAAAAAATCTATCTCAAGATCTAAAACTCGCTCAAAATTTGAATATTCAGCGCCAAAATCATCGATAGCAAGGAGATACCCTGCTCTTTTTAGGGCATTGAGTTGTCTGATATGATCACGTTTTCCAGTTGAACTCATCCCCTCAAGTATCTCTAAGCACACTCTTTTTGGAGAGATAGCATACTCTTTTGATTTTTCTTGAAGATACACGCCTAAATAATCAAGATCCAAATCATCTTCTGTGATATTAAGAGAAAATGAAAAACTATTTGATGTCATCACAGCAAAACTCTTATCGATCATAATTTTTGTAATATCAGGCAACATACCAGAAAGCTTTGCTGTTTGTAAAAACTGGTAAGGAGTGATGACTTCATTATCCTTTATAATTCTCACCAGTGCTTCATATTTTTTAATCTCGCCTGTTTTATTATCTCTAATACCTTGAAAATAGGGAACAATATATCCAAACTCTATAGCTTCATGGAGGATATTATTGTATTTAACAAATTTTTCTCTCTTTTGTATATCAGAAGCATTATCTTCTTTATTGAAGATGTGATATCTATTTTTTCCACCCTCTTTTGCATGTTTGAGTGCTAATGCAGAATTTTGTAAAGAACAGCTTTCATTAAAAGATGCTCCATAACTAAATGAAACGTTTATATTGAGATCGTCAATATAAAATGAGACTTTCGAAAAATGGGCTCTTATCTTATCTATTTTCATTTTGACATCTAAATTATTTTGAGTAAAAAGAGCAAATTCATCAGAATTTATTCGAAAAATATCTGATAGTTGGCATATTTGCTTGAGCTCATTTGAAATACCAACCAAAAGTTTATCGCCGATATCAAAACCGTAAGAGAGATTGACATAACTGAAATTATCAACATTTAAAAGTATGAGGGAAGATGTTGATTTCAGGTGCTCGCTTGAAAGTTGTTGTTCTAAATAAACTTTATTGTAAGTAGATGTTAAAAGATCGTGATATGCGAGATATTCTATTCTTTCCTCAGATTCTTTGAGTTTTGAAATATCTGTAAAAATTGCTACATAATTTTGAATTTTCTTATTGTTATCAAAAATAGGATTTATACTGATCCATTGTGTGATAATTTCTCCATCTTTCTTTTTGTTTATTATCTCTCCTGAAAAATGTTTTTTTTCTAAGATATATCTCCACATCTCTTTATAGTATACTTTGTCATGTTTACCAGAAGAGAGTATTTTAGGATCTTTCCCTACAACATCTTCTTTTGTATATCCAAGCAATGTTGTAAAGGCATCGTTAATCTCTACAATATTATTATCTTTATCTGTGATATAAAATCCCTCTGAAGTGTTTTGAAGAGCCGTAGAAAAAAGCTTAATCCTTTTTTCATTCTCAGAAATCTTCTCTTCTTGCTCCTGCTTTTTTAGAACGATATTGACTATCTCAGAACCTACATGTAAAAGTTTTTTATGAAAAGGAGATGGCATTCTATGTTCAAAAGAGGATAATGCAAAAGTACCAATCGGCTTCTTCTCTTCATTTCTTACAGGCATTGACCAGCACGAACAAAGATTGAAATCATAGGAGAGTTGTCTTAGATCATGCCACTTTGGATCAGTAAAAGTGTCACCTACAAAAGTAGGTTCATTTGAAAATACAGCATTACCACAAGAACCACCACCAAGTCCTGGTTTTAGTCCTGCTAGTGCCTGATGTCCAACTTCCGGAATACTTGGAGCAGCTAATACACTCATAAGTCCTGTTTGAGTATCCACAAACATAACAGAAGCGACAGAGTTTGGAAGTAAAGCTTCAGCAGAAGCACAAAGCCTGTCTAAGATAATTTTTGAATTATTATTTGAAGCAAGGAGTTCAAGAATAGAAAGCTGCATCTCTAAAATACTGTTATGTTCTGATTCTGTAATTTTTACCTCTTGAAGAGAAGTGTTTTCTAAATTTAAACAAGACTTACTTTCCATTAAACACCCTTATTAAAGTGCCTTAGTATATATGTTATTTGCTGTTTCTTTGTTTAAATATTACTTTTTATGATGCAAAACCACTTTTAAAACTCTCTTTTGCTACAACTATCTGTTTTTGTTTCTCTTTCTTTATAGGATCTTTCTCAACAAAGATTTTTTTACGTGTTTTTGGGTCCATCTCTGTGTAGTACATCACTGCGCTGTACGTTCCTGGGGTGGGTGTAAATACCTGTGCCTGTTCTGGATTCATCTTGAGTTCATCGGTTGTAAAACGCTTGAGTTCATGCATATCTTTATCTGTACAGCCTGGATGAGCGGCAATGAGATAGTAGGTCAAAAACTGATTTTTACCCTCTTCTTTGTTGAGCTTATCGTAGAGTTTTTTAAACTCTACAAGTTCCTCTTTTCCCGGTTTTCCCATGAGCTCTAAAACATTTTGCTGGGTATGTTCAGGTGCTACTTTCATCTGTCCTGAGATATGGTGACGTACCATCTCTTTTAGATATGAATAGCCATGTTTTTTATCTGCGTTTATCAGGTCGTAACGTACGCCTGAAGCCACAAACGCTTTTCTCACACCTTCCACTTCTCGAACTTGTCTAAGAAGGTTTATATTGCGGCTATGGTCAACTTTCATCGATTTACATAGATGATCGGCATCAACACATCTTTGATGATCACAAGTGCCGAGTTTAAGCTTTTTGTTACACTCATAACCGTACATGTTAGCAGTTGGTCCGCCTACATCGCTGATGATCCCTTTGTAATCTTTATACTCGTTAAAATCTTTTGCCTCTTGTAAGATATTATCTTCAGAACGGGTACGGATAGTGCGCCCTTGATGCACGCCGATGGCACAGAAGTTACACTCACCCCAACAACCGTGATGAGTCATAATAGAAAATTTTATCGTCTCCAAACACTTCACTTTTCCCTGCTTTGCATAGTATGGATGCAACTCTCTTGTAAAAGGAAGATTGGAGTTTGCGTCCATCTCTGCTTCATTTAAATAATCACAGGGAGGGTTTTGTATAAGATATCTCCCATCCACTTCCTCACAAAGTCCACGTGCAGAGATCGGGTCATTATGATCATAAAAATCATCAAAAAGATCGATGTAGCGCTCTTTGTTTTCCAGACACTCTTTGTGACTTGGAAGCTGGATATATTCCTCTTTAGCCTCTTTTGAAATATAACAAACACCGCGGATATCTTTAAAATCCTGTCCGTCTCGGATAGCCTCAGTGAGCTCTTGAAGTGCAATCTCTCCCATGCCATAGATAAGCGCATCCGCTTTTGCATCAAAAAGAATAGGTTTTCGTAGTTTGTTTGTCCAGTAATCATAATGCGTTACACGTCTTAAACTCGCCTCTATCCCACCTAAAACGATGGGTGCTGTATCTTTATAGAAACGGCGTATCAGGTTACAGTAAACTAAAACAGCACGATCTGGACGTTTATTGTTCACGCCTCCGGGAGTGTAATCATCAGAGTTTCTAAACTTTTTCGTAGCCGTGTAGTTACTTACCATACTGTCCACACTACCACCGCTTACGCCCCAATACAGCTTCGGCTCGCCGAGTCTTTTGATATCCACATCACTTTCAATGTCGGGCTGACCGATCATTCCTACTTTATAGCCCATACGTTGGAGCATTCGCCCAACCATAGCAACACCAATAAAAGGCGAGTCGATGTAAGCATCTCCACTCACTAAGATAACATCACATTGATCCCATCCAAGCGCATTCATCTCCTCTTTTGTTGTAGGTAAAAAGTCCTTACATGTAAAGCTATGATATGATTTTGAAATCTGCTTGCTATTATGGTGTTTGCTCAAAGTGTTGCCTTTTTTTGGGAGTATAAAAAAACTATTTTTATTTTGCAATAATACTAGATTAATGTGAAACGAAGGGGTGTGTCTCACTGTGAACAAGATCTTTAAAGATTTTTAAATCATCTATTTTTGAGACAACAACCAGTGTTTCTCCAGCTTCAAGCTGCTGACTTAAGCGCTGATCTGTAAATACAAGTTCGTGCTCAGATTCTTTATCTATAATCGCTACCAAAACAACGCCCATACTCTTAAACGCTATATCTTTGACATACATGCCAACTAAAAAGCTTGTTGGTGGGATAATGACTTCTGCCATTTTGAGATTGTTTTGTTTATAGATAATCTCATCTATAGCCCTTGTTACAGCGGGTTTTGTCAATATATTTATGACTCTTCTTGAGGTCGCTTCGTAGAGGTCTATAACACTATTTGCTCCTGCATATTTGAGCTTTCTGGTGTTTTCAAGAGAGTTGCTGATAGCGATGATATTGGCATAAGGAAAGAGAGCTCTAAGTGTGAGAACCAAAAAAAGATTGTTAGCGGTTTTGCTCATGGCACAATAAAGCATATCATTTTCTTGGTCAATATTTAAGGACAAGATATCATCATTGCGTTTGATATTTATTTGTATAAGATCAACTTTGTCTTCTTGTGCATTTACGATAGATTCTGCCGTTGCCGTAAGGACTTTGATATTATGTCCAGCAAGAAAGAGATTTTTATAAAGTTGTCGCCCAAAGTTTCCATAGCCAAAGAGAAAAATATTTTTTTTATCAACCATTTTTTACATCCTCTTTTTCAAATTGGCAATAGCAGCAGAATATCCGATACAGACAAGTCTATCGCCTACATGTAAATAATAATCATCTGATGGATTAAATAAAAATTCTCCAAGTGTTTTACCATTGTCTTTACTTGTAAAAATACCAAGAAGAATAAGTCTATAACTATCAAAATTAACATCACCGATAGTTTTATGCTCTAAAAAACTGCCTCTGGTAATGGTGATCTCGTCAATTTGTGTTTTCTCTTTTTCCTCAATGATGGAAAGTAAAACTTCAAATGCGACAGGTTCACCCGCATACACAGCACTCATCATCCCTGCGATCTCTTCGGGCATAATCACTTGATCGATATGTGCGAACTCCATTTTTTGGGCTATCTCTTCATCACTGCATCGCACCGTTACATGTACTTTTTCGTTTAAACTTTTGACATTGATAGCGATGAACGCATTTTGAATATCATCGGAAGTAAGACAAAGTACATGAGAGATACGTTTTTCTATACCGAGTTTTACAAAGATCTCACCTTGAGAAGCATCGGTGCAAATCGTGTTATATCCGCTATTAAAAGCTTGAGAAACCAAGTTCTCATCTTTATCAAGAACAATAAATTCTAAGCCCTCTTTTTGAAGACCTTTTGCCACAAGACGCCCTAAAAGTCCATATCCACAGATCACGATCAAAGATTTTTTTCTACTTACATTGACAATAACTTTCTCTTCACGAAGAACGCTCATTCTTTCATTGAAGGAGGCAACGATCAAAGATGTTCCAAAAGCGATAAGTCCAATCCCTATGATAACGATAACCATCGTTTCCACTCGTCCCTCTGGCGTAACAGGTGCAATATCGCCATATCCAACAGTAGAGATGGTTATGAGCGCCCAGTAAAAGGCGTCAAAAAGATTATGGATATTTGGATTTTTATTGTCTCCTTCAAAAACATAAAGCATAATGCCGGCGATAAATATAAAGAATGCAACCAGAGTCAAAAGTGTCATAAGTTCGAATTTTTTATTTTTTAAGACATAGATAAATCCATTGAGACTTTTGGTATATCTGAGCATTTTAAAAGCTCTAAATAAAATAAGAACTCGTAAAATTCGTATGCTTCTATAACTTGGAAGTATCGCAATAAGATCTATGATTGCAGAAAATGAAGAGATATATCCCCATTTATTTTGAAATATTTTCCAAAAAAGATGAAAAAAAGAAAGCCGTTTATCAAAAAATCTGCTCTCTTCATACTCATCTATCACTATTTTATGAACATCGCTGTAAACCCACATGCGAGCAAGATATTCAAGGATAAGAATAGAAGTCACAACATAAAGATCAAGCTCATCTATCCAAACTGGGATATGATGCTTTACATCGATAACAAGCAGAGTTACACTGGTAAGGATCACAATTATCATAAAAAAATCAAAATATTTTTTATATGGATATTGATCATTTTCTATGAGATTGTAAACAAAACTCTTTATCCTACGGTAGGCCCTAAAACTCTCAATAAAATAAGCGAATGAGAGAAAAAAATGTTTTTTTTGTTTCAAAGTATTCTCATCAATCTTTTTTTTGAAAAAAGTTATAACTTTTTTCTTTACTGGTAAGGACATAATTTAGTTCATGGATATTGTTAATGATATATTCAAAATCATTTCTGCCCTCATCATCACAGACGATTAAAAGTTGGTCTTCAAGCTGAATTTCCATATGAGACTCAGGCATAAGGTAGATCTCTTCACCCCTTTTTAGAAGTAAATATACGATGTGCAATAATTTATTTCTATCTTCTCTTGAACGTCTGAGATTTGATAAAGTAACTTTTGTTTCTTTAGAAAGTTCCAAAGATAGTGCATAAGCATTCTCTTGCGTGATTTGGAGTTCGAAATAATCAGGATTAGCTCCTGTAATTGTATGAAGCATATTGACGATAACAACAGCCCACTCTTCATCTTTTTTTCGAATCTCTTGGATAAAAATTTCTGTCAGAGGTTGTGCTAAGTAGTTGTAAGTCGTATCTGCCAAGATTTGTTCTAATATATAAATTCTATCAATTTTTGCGGCTTGAAAAATGTTAATACCATCTAAAGAGTTTTCTCGTGCAATAGTATAGATATCTGGATTTAAAACTTTTGCTTTATTGAGTATGGTGAGATTTAGAAGGTCATCTTTTGTTGCGGCGATAATACATTCTGAATCCATAATCCCAAGCTCAAGAAGTTTTGTAACATCCTCTTCATCTCCAAAGATTGTTGTATCTTTTCGCTGTTTATATTCTTCGGAGTTGATGTCAAAAAATATATAATCAATACCAGCTTTTTTTAAGCCCTCTTCTATCGCAATTCCCATACGCCCGTATCCACAGATAATATATTTTCCATGTGGAAGTAAATCTCTGTTACGAAGATTGAGTGCATGTCCATAAATCCACATCTCCAAAAGCCAGATATGGGGCGCTGTAATACTATAATACATCCTTTTAGAGATGATCTCAAAAGGGTTTTGAACATGCTCTAAACCGATAGATTTAAAATATTCAAGATGCTGCGGTGCACTTGCTTTTACGATGACATCAACTTTTTTATTTAAAAGCCTGCATATTGTCGCTATCTCTGTGTTTTTTGAATCATTTTCAAATAAAGAGATAACACCAAAACAGTTTTTTTGATGGATGCCAGCAATTTGAAGCATCTTTTGATTGCTTGCTTCTCCTACAAATGCTGGAACATTCGGATAGAAGTTTTCTAAGATCAACTCTTCTATTTTCTCTTCACTTCTATCTAAGACAACAACACGAAACTCATTTTTATTGACTCTGTTGATGATACTTTTTGTGATACTGTTATATCCAAGGATGATATAAAAAGGCTCAACAAGCCCTAAAATCTCTCTTCTAAAACTGTTTCTGTTTATCGCTTTTCGAAGCGTCTCATCTTGAATCAAAGAGATAATCGTACCGATACCGTAAAACCAACCGATAACAGTGATGTAGATAGAAGCACTCACCCACATTCTTTGCGGATAAGTAAAAGTGTAGGGAGTTTCTCCAAAACCGATAGTACTTGCGGTATAACTGACAAAATAAAAAGCATCAAAAAAGGACATATAATAAACTTTTCCAGAATTATCAGCTCCAGGAATAAGCATAAGACCTAAAATCGAGATAGAAAAAGTGACAATAATGACGAGAAAAGGGGTCCTTAAACGTTTAAGGACGATCCAGATGATTTGGTCATTCATAAAGAGATTCTATCTTTTTGATTTGATAGTATCACCGACAAAAAGGATGACTGAAACGACATTCGCAAGTAAAGCACCGCCTGATAAAGAAACAATAGCTGTCGTCGATTCTACATTTAATCCACCAAGAACATATTCTGCAAAAGCCCAAACAGTAGCTGATGCGATAAGCTGGATATCAGCAACAAGACTTGTAGCCAAAAGTACGGCACCAAGTTGTGTTTTGTCCCCAAGTTTTAAAATAGTTGCGATAATATTGATGATAATAGCCGCAAAAAGTTCAAACGCACTATGTTGCTCTATAACAGTAATATCTCCAATGAAAAATCCGAAGTTGAGCGTCATCGCTAAAATAAAGAAAAATCCCGAAACTATTTTGTCCATACTCATACTGCATCACCTCTATATATTTTTCTAAAATTGTACTAAAGTTTGCAGTCAAATCTACTGAATTAGAGCTTTTTTGAATGTTTACACCTCTATTCTTGAGTATAATAGTCGAAAAAAAATGGAAGATACCCTATGTATGAAGATGTAAAAATGCCAGAAGGGATGAACCCCGAAGTTTTAGAACACTTGATGGCTCCAAAAAACTATGGAAAAATTGAAGATCCAAGCGGCGTTGGTGTTGCTATGGATGAACAAACAGGCGAATACGTGATCTTTTATATCCAAACAGATGGTGAGATTATAGAAGATTTGAAATTTGCTACAAACGGATGCCAAGATACTGTAGTTGTGGGTTCGATGTTTAGTGCAATGGTCAAAGGCGATAATATCCAAAACGGCAAAAAAGCGCTTGCAAAGATGGAACTAAAATTAGGTGGCTTAACTCCAAAACAAAGAGTATGTACAGATATGGTACTTGAAGCATTTGTAGCTTCTCTTATCAACCGAGAACACCTTTTAAATGGTGAAAATGAAGAGATGCACATCATCAAAATGAAAGAAAGCTGTGAGGTGGAAGAAAATGAATAAATTATATCAGGCAAAACATGAATTATGGCTAGACATCCTTTTTGCATCTTTTGCGATTAATGATAAGCAAATAAAACGTGATTTGTACAACTTCTCAACCATAGAGTTTCGTCATATGAAATGGCTTGGAGACAAAGTTTTAAAAGATGGCGATGACTACAATTATGACCGCACGAAAATGTTGCATAAACGTGAAAGTGTTTTTGACATACTTCGTTATCTCATCGTTGAACTTAAAAAAATTTCTGCACTGTATGGTGAAGATATTTTAAATGCCAGAATGATCACTGATGAAGATTATATGATCCATCATATTGCCGCACTGCTTGATAACAGAGCCAATGATGCACAAATCACGGCTTTTAATATGGCTAGAAAATACGCGGATAAAAACTTGCCTCAAGAGCAGACAGATGCACTGACCATCTTTTTGTTTGAGGAATCTTATAAAGAGTATGAGCTGATACTAGTCTATGCCTACATGCAAGCTCGCACGACAAATCTCACCCATTTTAATGTATTTCAAGACCTTATAGACGAGTCGCATTTTCACTTGCAATCGTTTGGCGAGATGATGGCAAAGATGGGAATCCTCGCACTTCCAAGAGAGCTACATTCAATGACCTATATTGTAAAAGATATAGAGAAATTTGTGATTGATGGCATCGCTGAAGAAGAAGGTGCAAAAGAGATGTGTAAAACACTTTCAGATGCGATACATGATGATGAACTCAAACGTTTTTTTGATTTCGTAAATTATCAGGAAAGCTACCATATTGAGCTTATGAAAAAGCTTTTATAATTTTTAATGAATACATTTAAGTATCTCAGTCACTACAACGAGCAAACAAAGCTTCAAGTTCAAGCGCTTATAAAGCAGGACAAACTTGAAGCGCACTTACAAAACAAATACAAAAATCCGCACACACTCAAAACAGACAAAGCCCTTTTTTCTTATGTGCACGAACTCAAAAATGAGTATATGAAGAAAACATCGCCGCTGAGTAAAGTGCTCTATGATGGCAAGATAAATGTGATCCACAATGCTCTAGGAACACATCATTTCATCTCACGGGTGCAAGGCAACAAGCTCAAAGCTAAAAATGAGATAAGAGTGGCCTCGATGTTTAAGAGTGTTCCAGAGGAGTTTTTACGTATGATAGTCGTGCATGAATTGGCACATTTTAAAGAAAAAGAACACAACAAAGCCTTTTACAGCCTTTGTGAACATATGGAACCCGCCTATCACCAACTCGAATTCGATCTTCGTCTTTACCTAACATCTATGGATATCTCAGGCAAGATCGAGGCTTGGGCTTAAAGCTTTTGACTTAGGCTTTTCGAGCTACCAAAGAAGCAAGTCTTGCATCTTCTCCTCGAAGATTTATGATATCTTTTTCTTCATAGTAGATAATATCCAAGTCAAGAAATGAGCGTAAAAGCTCATTCGTATTTAAAAGAAAATCAGGATTCATACTCCCTTTTTCAGCTACATCATGCGCTGTAATAAATGTTTCAAATATCACAACTCCACCCTCTTTTAAGCTAACTAGCATTTGTGGCATCAAACGACGGTTGAGATAGTTAATGTTGATGATAAGATCATATTTTTCTTCGATATTATAGATATCTAAATCTACTTCTTGCTTATTTATATTGACATCTTCGCGAATACAACTCAGTGCATAATCTGAAAGATCCACGGCATCTACAATAAATCCAAGATCAGCTAGAAAATGAGTATTTCTCCCAGTTCCACAAGCCACATCAAGCGCGCGTCCAACATTAGCTTCTTTGAAGTACTTTTCCAAAGTCGGCGATACATAGTGAGGCATGGGTTTATCGACATGCCGAATATTCCAGCGTTCTTTATCTTCTATCATTATTTTTCCTTTACATGTAAAGCTATTTACGACAATCTATCTCTATAAGTTTCATATCCAAACTCTTTTATGATGTCTAATTTACCATCTTTGCGAAGAATCGCCAAAGATGGAAGTTTTATGCCGTTAAAGGTTGTATTTTTGACAAAAGTATAATGGATTTGATCTTCAAAGATGATTTTATCGCCTACATGTAAGGGTTCATCAAAAGAGTAATCTCCCATAATATCGCCTGCTAGACAGGTGTTTCCGCCAAATCTGTAAGTGTATTTTTTTTCTCCAGCAATTCCAGAGTTACGCACATCTGCGCGATAAGGCATGGCTAGAGTGTCGGGCATATGTGCTTCTGCTGAAGTGTCTAAAATAGCGATATCCATGCCGTTGTGGACGATGTCTAGCACAGTTGCCACTAAGTAGCCCGTCTGCCAGCCCACAGCTTCACCCGGTTCGAGATAGACTTCTATGTCATTGTGTTTTGCTTTGAACTCTTTTATCACTTCTATGAGTCTCTCAACATCATAATCCACTCTTGTGATGTGATGTCCGCCACCGAAGTTGATATATTTGAGTCCATCTATGTATTTGCCAAATTTCTCTTCTAACGCACCCAAAACACCCTCAAGCGCATCCACGTTTTGCTCACAAAGCGCGTGGAAGTTTAGCCCATCAATGTGCTCTAAAATAGACTCATCAAAGTTTGCCAAAGTCGTTCCAAGACGGCTATAAAGACCGCAAGGATTGTACATGTCAGCTGGAGAAGAGGAAAACTCAGGATTAACACGAAGAGAAATAGAAACGTTTGGGTTTACATGTAAGACACGATCCTTAAATCTTAGTAGTTGAGAAGGCGAGTTAAAAACGATGTGATCCGAGATAGAAGCAATCTCATCAATATCTTCCTCTTTAAAAGCTGGAGAATAGGTATGTACCTCTTTTTTAGAATTAAACTTTTTAAACTCTTCATAAGCGAGTTTTGCCTCATGAAGACCGCTTGATGTACACCCTTGAAGGTATTTGGAGACAAGGTCAAAAGTCGACCACATTGCAAAACCTTTGAGAGCCAAGATTATCTTCGCCCCGCTCTCTTTTTGCACACGTTTTAGAAGTTTAAGATTGTTTTCTAAAAGCTGCTCTTCACACACATAACACGGAGTTTTTATCTCATTGATATTCATAATTTCTACTTTATATTATTTTGTCGAAATTGTAGCATTTTTATATTACTAAAACTGTTGAAACTCCTCCTTTAAAGAGCCTTTTGGTGTTCTTTAACCTATCTCGTCAAAAGTCTGCTCAGCTCTTTTTCCATTTTTTCACCCCACTGACTTTCATTACTTTTTATCATCTCAAGAAATGCGATACGTCGTTTTACGAAGTGCAAATATAAAACTGAACTTACAAGTGCGGCGTAGAGACACCACAGAGATGTTACACCATTGGGTACGATCCAAAAGACCAGATTTATGCCTAGTACATTTAACCATCCAAAAAGCCTGATAGAAAGATTGCTACTGAGTAAAAGTGAACCACATGTTGTTAGTAGATAGATGATTGCAACCCAATGGTAATCTGTCGTAGGATTAACATAATAGAGCAGATGATTTTGAAGCGATACCGATGTAGGCACGACACTAAGTCCCCATAAAGTATATACGGAAAGTAAAGCGCCGATAAACATCAACACAGCAATGATATTTTTTCGCATCCCTTGCGGTTCTATAAGCCAAATAGCTAGAGGAATAATGAACTGCAACAAACCTTGAGCATAAAATACAAAGATCGTCTCTGCCATTTCAAGCGCTCTTGGATTTATGTAGCCGTAAACTCCAAGCCACACAAAGCCTTGAGTAAACTCATGAAGCGCAAAAAGAAGCGGAAGACTTGCGAAGACGACTTCATTTGGAGAGCTTACTCTACGTAGAGTCTTAATACCTATGAAACCGATAATAAATGAAAATATAAAATTGAAGATTGCAAAATACATATATGACCTTTGATCTTTCTAAGTTTGTTCGTAAGCTTCTCTAATTTTTTGAGCAACTGCTCTAAACTTTTCACTGTTTAAATGCATATCATCTTCTATGATTTTACAAGCTTTATCTATGGAGATATCTGTCAAAACTTCTTTGAGATTGACAGCTGTTCTGATGACATGTACGGCATTTACATATTCTTGCATCTTGGGATCAAGATCTTCTTGTCCAGAGTCCAATGCTATTAAGATTTCTGTGTACATAGGCTCTAAATTCCAGTGTTCAAAAAGAATAGCACTCACATAATAAGATGTAAGACCTAAAAACTCTTTTTCATACTCTTGGATATTTGTACATGCCAAAAAACCTTTTCTATACTCTTCAAGATAATCGCTATTCATAAGTTCCCCAGCGATCACGACCTTTCCTGATTCCATGATAAAAGCAAGTAAAGCTAAAAGATGTGCGTCTCGAATATTGACTCTAGCATACCATTGCATCATTAAAGAACTTTGAAGTATACACATTTCATTGAATTGAACATTATTGAAACCATATATTTCTGTGTCTATTTGAAGTTGAAGACCCATCGCATAACGCAAAACAAGCGAATAGGTCTTCTCGACTCCGCTAAGCATAACAGCGTGAGAAATCGAGGAGATTTTTTGTGATAAGCCATAGTACGGCGAATTGACAGTTTTTAAAATATTTGCAGAGAGCATAATATCAGATTCTATAATCTTTACCAGCTTGGCTGTGTTGACATTTTCAAGTCCACCTGCATACAATGCCCGTATATCACGGACAACATCTGATAAAGGCGGCATCTTATCTATGTTTTTTACTATACTCTCGTAAGTCATTCCTAGAGTTCTTTAATTTGCCATGGAAGACCTTGTGTATTCATTTCATCCATAAAAGCATCAGGGTCCATTTGTTCCATGTTAAAAACACCTTTTCCACTCCAGATCCCTTGAATCATCAGTTTTGCACCGATCATCGCAGGAACGCCAGTCGTGTAAGAAACACCTTGGCTTTTTACTTCCGCGTAGCACTCTTCATGATCTTTTACTTGATAGATATAGATCTTTCTTGGCTTTCCGTCTTTGATCCCCTCAGCCACGATACCGATGTTAGTTTTTCCTTTTGTACGTTCTCCCAAACTCGCAGGATCAGGAAGTAATGTAGTCAAAAACTCGATAGGAATAATCTCACAACCTTTATGCATAACAGGCTCGATTCCAAGCATACCGATGTTTTGTAAAACTTCCATATGTTTGATGTAGCTTTGTCCAAAAGTCATAAAGAAACGGATACGCTTCAATCCTTTAATATTTTGAACCAAAGATTCCATCTCTTCGTGGTAAAGAAGGTAAGAGTCTTTTGGCCCTACTTCAGGATAATCCCAAACTTGCATGATTTCCAAAGGTTTTGTCTCTATCCACTCGCCATTTTCCCAGTAACGCCCATTTGCACTTACTTCACGAAGATTGATCTCAGGGTTGAAGTTTGTTGCAAATGCGTAGCCGTGATCGCCTGCATTACAGTCTAAAATGTCGATAGTATGGATCTCATCGAAGTAGTGTTTTTGAGCATAAGCACAAAATACATTTGTCGCACCTGGATCAAAACCTGAACCTAAAAGTCCCATAATCCCAGCTTCTTTAAACTTCGCATCTTTTTCCCATTGAAGTTTATACTCAAACTTCGCTTCATCTGGATGCTCATAGTTTGCAGTATCAAGATATGGCGTATTTGTCGCGATACATGCATCCATAATAGTCAAGTCTTGGTATGGAAGAGCCACGTTGATAACGATGCTCGCGTTTAGCTCTTTGATAAGTTTTATAACCTCTTCGGTTTTATCCGCATCCACAGTCGTAATGTCGATAGCGCCGTTTAACTCATCTTTGATAGTCTCACATCTTCCGATACTTCTGCTTGCAAGTACGATGCGTCCGAAAACATCTTTATTCATCACACACTTATGCGCTACAACGCGACCTACTCCACCTGCACCGATTATTAATGTTGTTGTCATTTTTTTATCCTCATAAATATTATTAGTTTAAAATTATATCATTTATAGTTTTAAACTAAATTTCTCTCTTGCATCCTGATATCCAAGCGCGAATAGCGCTTCAAAATTGCTAAAAGAAAACATACTGTAATCCAGCAACTTTTTAGAAGTGATGTAAACATCGCAACTGTTTTTTGCCTCAAAACTTTCTCTGTACATGCTCAAATACAGACTCCTTGATATGTGACTGAAAATATTGTTGCCACTCTCCTTTTTGTAGATTGGATGCAGATTTACCCCGACTTTCATGACGTCATACGCTTTTAAAGGTTCCATAGGAATGTGATCCATAAATCCGCCATCTGCGAGCTGGTAGTCATTGTACTGCACGGGCGGAAATATGGGAATAAGTGCAGAAGAAGCGATACAAAGTCTCTTGATATCTCCACTCTCAAAACAAAGATTTGCTCCACTCGTAAGATCAATAGCGGTAATATAAAGCGGAATTTCAAGATCTTGGATATTTTTCTTAGGTACAAGTCGCTCTATTATCTTTGCGTCCATATCGATCTTAAAAATTGATTTTCTAAAATAATTAAACGAGAAAATAGCTCTAAACTCTTTGGATTTAAATATCTCCAACTGCTCTTTTGCACTCACGCCGCAAAGCCAGCTTGCACCGATGATAGCGCCAATAGATGTACCCGAGATTGCCCTTACATGTAAGCCTTTTCCCTCGATAAAATGCAACACTCCAAGATGATAAGCTCCACGCGCCGCACCGCCTGAAAGTGCGAGTGTAATCTCACTCATGAGAGAGCCAGTGAAGGATCTCAAATCTTCCATCAAAATGCTCCACGACCGCAGTACAAGACTCTACCCAATCGCCACAATTAAGATACTCGATGCCATCTATATCTTTTAACTCAGCCTTGTGAATATGTCCGCAGATCACACCATCATAACTGTTTCGCTTTGCATGTTCTGAGAGAATATCTTCAAAATTTGTGATGAAACTCACAGAGCTTTTGACATTGTCTTTGATATATTTTGAGAGTGACCAATGTTTTTGGATACGAAAAAGTTTGCGAAGAGAATTGAGATGATGGTTAAGATAAAGTGTGAAGTCATAACCTATATCACCAAGCACAGCAAGCCATCTTTTTGTCATCGTGATAGAATCGAAAAAATCTCCATGAGTCACAAGATAGCGCTTGCCGTTAATGGCATGATAATCCATCTCATTTCTTATCTCAAAATTATCGCCTAAAAAAAGTGGAATAAAGTCTCGTAAAAATTCATCATGATTGCCAGTAATATAAGTAACTTTTGTCCCTTTTCTGGCTTTACGAAGGATTTTTTGCATCACATCAGAATGCGACTGTTCCCAGTTAAACTTTCGCTTGATAGCCCAACCGTCAATAATGTCGCCGACAAAAATGAGATTTTCTGATTCTCTCTCTTTTAAAAAATCTAAAAAGAGTTCAGCCTGAGAAAAACGCGTTCCAAGATGGATATCTGATACGAAGATTGATTTATAATTCATAGCGTGATTTTACATCTGTATTGTTACATACAAGTAACAAAAGTTTATTTGCCTAATCTACGAGCACAATCCCCATACTCTCGAGCAGATAAAGTGCTTCATATCGGCTAAATATCGCGCCTTTGAGATGATTGTTCTTGATGTCAATTTGAGTGTTTTGAGCGTCTGTGAAATTTGCACCTTCTAGGTGAGTGTTGCCAAAAAGTGCGCCTTTAAAATCAGTGGTAGTGAAGTTGGCGTTTATAAGCGAAGCGGAGCGAAAATCGACATCTTTTGCGCGGCATTCTTTGAGAACAAGTCGCTCTAAAGAAAGACCAAAAAAGTTGCTATCGTTTAAGATGCACTCTTTAAACTTTAGTGGTTCAGGATTGAGCAGACTTTTAAAATCACACATCGTCCAGTCTATGCCGATCATCTTGCAAGAGATAAACTCGGTGTTACTGATCTTGGAGTTTGTAAGTTTCATCACTCCAAGATTGCAGTCTTTGAAATGACAATCAATAAACCTGCATGAATGAAATAAAGTCTCACTAAAATCACAAGAGACAAAAGTACACTCTTCAAATTCCGCTTTTTTAATTGTCATACCGTGAAGATCAATCCCCTCAAACTTCTCCGCAAAGCAGTCAAGGTTATCGACGATTTTGATTTTATTCATAAGTTAAACGATTTTAAAAGCATCAAGTAAGATAACTATCCAGATAAGTCCTGTGAGTATAAGACTTAAAAGTACAAGCGTCGCACCCGCATCTTTTGCACGTTTTGCCATAATGTGATGCTCAACTGTCACAAGATCGACAACACGCTCGATAGCGCTATTTGTGACCTCTGCGATGATAGGGATAAACAGAGAAAGAGAAAGCACGGCACTGTTAAAGAAGCAGATAGGAAGCATCCAAGAGACGATATTCATAACGACAAAAAGTACGAGTTGAAGCTTGAAAGAACTCTCATGCTTTGTGATCTCGACAAAACCTTCCATCGCATAAGTCGCATTTTTAAAGAGTGTGTATTTTGGTTTATTTGGTTTCATATTTTTCCTTGAGTGCATGAAGCACTTTTTTAATCTCTTCTACTTTTGTGCCCAGCGGTAGCGGTTCGCCGTAAGTGATGGTCACGTAACGTTTGAAAAACGAGCCTTCATCTTTGATCCGTTTTTTACTTCTTGAAAGTCTGCTTCCCCACATCCCGCCGATGTAATATGGAATTATAACACCTTCACTTTTACCTGCGATTAATTCATATCCTCTATAAAACTCACCCATCTCTCCAGTACGGCTGATCTCTCCCTCTGGAAAAATTACCACACATTTGCCATCTGCCACACGTTTTCTCGCTTCTAAAAATGCATCTTTGCTTGCTTTTACCGAAAGCGGAATTGCATTTCCAAGTCTCCAGAGTTTGTTAAAAAATCTCCAATGATAGATATCACGCTCCATCATAAAAGAGACACGTCTCTGGATTGGAAACTGCATAATCACCCAGTCTATCCAGCTGATATGATTGCCCATAAAGAGTATGGCGCCATCACGAGGAACATTTTGGACACCGATAAACTTGTATTTGTATCGCAACTTTAAAAGCACTTCAAACCAAAACCAAATAAACATAATCAAATGACGTCTAAGCGTATACAAAGCCATCATGAAGCCGACAAAAAACATAAGATAAAAGAGGATTTCAACATCTATCCCTTCATAGGCAAAAACTGTCGTAAGGGATAAAAAGAGAAACATAAAAATGTTTTGGATGAAGTTATTTCCCGCGAGAATAGTTCCAAGATGCGCGCTTGGTGCGATCTCTTGGATATATGCGTTCAGCGGAACGATGAAGAGTCCTGCAAAAACTCCAAAGAGCATAAAAAGGATGATAACCTGCGTAAATGTTGTACTAAAAGGAAGGAGCAAAACCATCAGACTCAGACCAAAAGCAGAAAAGGGAATCATCCCAAGATGGATATAGTAACGTGAGAGTTTTGAAGCCAGATAAGAACCTAAGATAATACCAAAACCAGCAAGTGACATAGCGCCTTGAACGTAGATGGTATTGTTTACATGTAAGGTATCTTTTGCATATGTGCCAAAGATGGCAAGCACGACTTGCGAGATAGACCAAAAAATAGATAAAGCCACGATAGACTCAATGATCTCGCGCTTTCTTGTCATCGTTAAAAGATTTTTTTTGAGATAATATCCGCTGAGATATTTTTTAATATTAAATTTCAAAGCACTTGGAACAAGCATCTTGTTCTCAAGTTTACATGTAAAGTAGTATTCGACGATTGAGCTTAAAAATAGCAACCAGCCAAGAGGTGCAATCATCTTTAAAATGTCGCCCTCATTTAAAAATGTCGGTTTGAGACTTATCTCAAAAAGTACCGTGTAAAAGATGATGCCACCTAAAATTGCAACTGTTGTCGTCGCCTGAACAAGAGCATTTCCAGCTGTTAAAAGTTTTACTCCTACAAGCTCTTTGATGTAGCCATATTTTGCAGGAGAGTACAAAGCAGCTTGCAGTGCGAGTAAAAAAGTGAGACCAAAAGAGAGATAGAACCAGCCCAAATAGTAAGAGAGCGTAATACCAAAAGTGATAAAAACCGCAAAAAGAGCGGAGTATTTCATAATGATATTTTTTGGATATTTATCAGCCAAGTAGCCCGAGGGTGTAAAAAGAAGGATAAAAGGGATGAGTATCAGCGCATTTACAATGGCTGTGAGGATTATCTGCTCACTTCCGTCATAGATCTTGAAAATCGTATTTTGGATGATGATCTTATGTCCAAGATCAGTAAAAGCATTGAGAAAAAGAGCTAGGGTATAAAAGATAATACCTTGTATCTCAAAGAGTTTTTTCAAATCTCTTCATCCACCAAAGATGTGCTCCAACCCTCATAATGACCGTGATGCTCTTTACATAAGTCCATCAGCATATCTGTTGTTTCATTGATAGTTTCGGTTTCAAGATTGTGTACTATTGCCACAGCAAGACCGTAAATATACTCTTCATCTTCACGCTCAAAATCGCCCTTACATGTAAGGTTTTTTTCAACAAGTACCTCTTCAAACTTCTCACGCAAAGAAGCTATCTCAAACAAGATATAGTGTTCTACTTCGCGAGGCTTTGAGAGATCATCATCCGCTTCCATCATCTCTTCTATGATCTGGCGGCTTTGGATGTGATGCGCCTGCTTTGGATTTGGGCAAAGTGAGACTTCAAACAGATTCCATTTTTTATCTTTTACCGAGTTGCTCTCATACTTGTAACCAAAAGCATTTAGGAGATCTTTTGTCTTGTTTTCTACCCCTTTTGGGTCTTCAAGGTAAAAGTAGAGTTCATACCAGCCGTCTCTGGTTTTTGAACCTACATAAACGGCTTTTTCTTTCTCTTGCAGTTTGAGTGCAAGTCTGTCTTTGCATTCGGACAAAAGGTCCTCTTCGTCTTCATCTGCTAGACCATTAGGAAGCGGAGATTTGAGTTTTATAAACACCGTATAGAGCCAAGGATAGATCGCTTTATCCATGATATTTTCTTCAGCTTCAAGCTCAACTTCGATCTTTACTAAACTGCCATCTTCGACTTGTGTATAAAACTCTCGCATAAATCTCTTTTTTTATTGAGATTATAGCAAATTTAACCTAGATACTGTCGTTATAAGTAGATTTAAAGTACCGCAAGCATTCTTAGTGTAATTTTTTAAAAGAAGAGTTCATACCGAATATTTTGCTTCAAAATCAACTCGCTGTCTTTATGCATTTTAAGACCATTTTCATTTAAAATGCATTTTTTACTAGGGCTTTGTTATAGGGTAAAATGTCTTCTCTAGCAAGATACTCTTCGATGTTCATCCATGGTATAGATTCATGTCCTATGGATGGGTTTGATAAAGTTAGCATTGAGAAGATAATGGGACTAGATACAGACAATTACGCGGCAATGCTTATTTCGTTTGGCTACCGCGTAAACGAACAACCGCCACTTCGCCGTTCAGAACTTTCTGAGATCGTCACTTACATGTAAGCTTATTTCACTCTTAGAAGTCTGGAAAATTGCGGATCATCTCATCGTAAGTCTTGTTCTGTGTCAGAGCTTCTATGACGATTTCTAAAGGCTCGGCGTAGATGTCAGGCAAATCAATCTCATTTTCTTGCAGTTCAAATGCTAGCTTCTCATAAGGCGGTATAAACTGCGCGTCTACTCCATCTTTATTCCCTCTAGCGTCTATGCGGTACCAGCCATACTTTTTTAAATACACGGCGTTTAGACCATGCAGACAGTAAATATCTTGCTCGTACTCGGAACATGAAAGCCTTTGATAGCAAAAGCCTGTTGGGATACCGTTTGCCCGTAAAAGCGCCGCGAGCAAGATGCTCTTTGCATAACACCAACCCGTCTTGTACTTTAAGACATCGCTTGCTTTACATGTAACGACATCATCCTTCGCATCCCCGCTATGGCGGATATTATCTCTTACATGTAAGAAACATTTTTCGGCGATCTCTACATCTGAAGTCAGACCATCTGCCAAAGTATGTGCCAAAGTCTGGATATCGGAATGAGAGAAATCTACAAGCTCGGTTTCTTTTAGAAATTTGTTCATGATTGCAAAATTACTTTCATCTTTCGCCCGCCCGTGATCTCAAATGCTTCTTTCTCGTAAAAAGAGAGAGTGTCATCGAACTCAGGCAACGGCGGAGTAGTTACTTCCAAACGGCTCCATCCGCGTTCATTTCCAAACACTTTAACCTTTTCAACCAACATCTTGCCAATCCCCTGCGAACGATACTTTGGACAAACAAACAGCTCTGCTATGGTGCCAAACGCTCCCTCGGCATATAGAGCAAAACTTTCATAAACCGTTATATTCCCTCTGATCTTCTCCTGCTCTTTTGCAACAAAAACAAAGTTTTTCTCACTCTCTATAAACTCTTCCAAACGCTTTGTTGTTTGCTCCAAGTCAAAGTTAAAAGCATTTGTATTTATCTTTTGCATTATCTCTTCAAGCAGTTTTTCCACAAACTTAGTAACGACGTGCGCTTCATCTCCTGTAGCACGGTGAATAGTAATTGTTTTATTCATTTTTCAACCTTTATAGATTTAATTTATCCAATATTTCAATTTGTTTAACATTAAAATACTAGGATAATGCCTTAGTTTGTGTATCTATCGCATATCTTATATACGCGATCTGTTGTAAAAACTGTTTTATTTTTACAACTGCTTAAAAAAGTTTAACGTATGTTCAAGTTTATTTTTATATTCTGGTTTTTCACCTAATTTTTTTATCGCTTCAACAATGTTATTATAAGTAGTTTCAAAAGGTTTAGTACCGCTAAAACCTTTTATCCATAGAGCAAATTCGAAGCAGGTCTGAAAGTATCGGCTATTTTCTTCCATCCACTGAATGTGTTGTACCGTAGATATACTATTTAATAAGTTTTCATCATCAGGTCTCCATCCTTTTTGTATTTTTGGTTTTTTCATAGCATTTATAATTGAACCCATATCAGTTATTTTTTCCAAAACTAATTCATTTTTCTTCTTTTCATAATACTTTTTCAGGTTTTCATTTTTTTGCAGAAATGACGTCTCTCGTTCAAGGAAAGCATAGGGAAGTTCCTCTTTACTGTCAATGATATCATCAATATAATTTTGCATTGCTTCCACATACAAATCATTATATTTTTTTCGATCTGTAATGTCTATTTTAGCCATAACTTCAATATATGATTCAAAGCTACCACTTGCACCAATGATTCGCACTATATCTTTCTTATTATCATTAAATAGCTCATAAAGTTCTTTTGTAAAATCTTCTTCTTTGTATTGTAAATCATTTAGATGTTTATGCCAAATCTTTTCTTTTTTATCAAAAATTTCACGAACTTCACTATTACTAGCTAAAATATCGTTCAATTTTTTTAAACTAACTTCAAAATTTTCTTTATCTAGATAATGTTTTTCTAAAACATCATTCAAAAAGCTGATTAAGCTATCAACAATATTTGTAAATTTATATCCGCTTAACTGTGATGTTACAGACATGTCAAATACTTTGCTGAAAATCATCTCAGTAATGCTATTGGATATACTTTCATCTATTGAGCTATTCAATGAAGATTCAAAGAGCTTTAATTTGGAGACAAATTGCTTCATCAACCTGATATTATATTTTTTATTTTCATTATTTACTAAATATAGTAAGTCTTTCACTAAATCCCAATTAACAAATTCTATACTTTCATCTTTCACAAGATTAAGATTATCTTCAATGCTTGGCATATATTTCAATCTATAATCAATAATCTTTTCGCTTAATAAGTTAAATATCTCTTGATTATTCGTTTTAGTCGTAATATGTTTTGTTGTAGTGAATTCGCCTTTTTCTCCTATTTCAATTCTTTTTTCATGGTTCAATTCATCTTGTTCTTTTAAAGAATCATTGTTATTGATAATGACTATTTTGCATTTGTTTTGTTCTTTTAGCTCCGAGATAAAACCCATTACTTCTGAAAGGCTTAGATTAGGAGATATTCTTTCAAAATCATCAAAACAAAGCACAATTCCTTTAAAAGTTTTTGCGGTAAAAGCGCTAGCGATCAATGAAGCATCCAGACCCCATTTTTTCTCTATAATTTTTTCGAGAACAGGATTTTTGTCTATAAAATTTGCTATTTTATTTCTATCAAAAATCTTTAAAAGTATCTGTTTTTTTATTTCCTCTAAACTATGTTTGCCAAACAGTGAAATATATACATGTTGATTTTGTTTCCAAGTATGCTCTGCAAAATCGTTCCAAAAAAATGTTTTTCCAATTCCCCAACCACCTTGTAAACTTACAACAACACCATCTTTACTTTCTTCATCTTTTAATATAGATATCAACTGCTCTTTTAGTATAGGTATCTCTTTTGAAATATATTTATCTGCTTCCATATTCTCTCCAAATATATAAATACTTCATCTTATCTAAAAGCATGTTATTCCTTATTTTTATAAAAAAATTTATTTAGTTAATAACTGAACTTTCGCATCTAATTTACAAAAAAAAATAATCCAAAACTGCTGCATTATAGCAGTTTGCGACAGTCCATATTGTCCATCTTGACATACAATATGAATTCATTTAA
>Ga0214230_100026_pt1 | contig 76883 bp, 77 predicted proteins | sample TroBogypolimnion_6_FD_153068 | JGI IMG/M metagenome (GOLD analysis project Ga0214230, IMG submission 153068) | Freshwater microbial communities from Trout Bog Lake, WI - 22MAY2008 hypolimnion | ecosystem: Environmental > Aquatic > Freshwater > Lake > Hypolimnion/Profundal zone | place: Trout Bog...
TGCAATGGCTGCAGTTGCGGCACTTGGTGGTATTATATTGTGGGCTATGGTCTTGGTATGAGGGGTGTAGTGTATGATTGGTTTGGACTGAATGTCTGGCTATTTCATTTCATAAATAATATTAGATCAGAGTTCCTTGATAAAATCATGCTTCTTGGCACAGCTTTGGGTTCTCATACGCATTTTGATATTTATATAATTCTTTTGATCGTGGTAGTTTTTTATAATTTAGCTAAAAAAAATACTCATTCTCTCTCTAAAAAAGAGATCTATTTTTGGTTGACTCCAATAGTAGTCTTAGGTGTTTCTTATCTCATTGATGGATTGTTTCTAGAGATTATCAAGCCACTTTTAGATTTTCCAAGACCGCCACTTGCTTTGCCTCTTGGAAGTGTCAATGTTGTAGGGATTGCTGAATATCATCACAGTTTTCCAAGTGGACATTCATCATTTGCAATGTTAATTGTTGCAAGTATTTGGCCTTTGTTATTTGATTGGAAGAAATGGGTAGGTGTTACTTTTGTATTATGGGTTGGGATATCACGTGTGAGTGTTGGAGCTCATTTTCCAGCAGATGTACTCGCAGGATTTATTTCAAGCTTTTTGATTGTTATCTTGGTGCGAGCAGCTCTTATGAAGTTGCTAAGTAAATCATAATGGATATCAATTACTATACATATTTGCAAACACTTTTACATTTTACAATTGGTCTTATTACAATTCTTAATCCGATTGCCGCCGCGGCAATAATGATATCTTCATCTTCTTCTGAAGTAACGCAAGGAGAGATTAATATCATTAGTAAAAAAGCGGCTATGACTGTATTATTTGCTTCATTGGTGACGATATTGTTAGGAAATGGTATCTTTGAGCTTTTTGGTATTAACACCTCTTCTATTATGGTGATCGGTGGAGTTATTTTACTTATCATGTCTATCAATATGGTTCAGGGAAAAAGAGCGGAAACAAATCATTCGAGGGAAGAATCTGAAGCTATCATTAGCAAAGAAGATATTTCAGTGATTCCCATTGGAATTCCAATTCTTTTTGGTCCGGGAGTCATATCAACACTGATAATCTTTAAAACGAAAAGTATCGACATTATGGATATGGTTTTATTGGTTATATCAATATTGATCTCTGTAGCACTCGTTTATTTAACGTTGAAAAATGCAATTTTTTTAACAAAACTTCTTGGTGTCACTGGTATCAAAATAATGACGAGAATAATGGGACTTATCGTCGGAGCCATTGCATCTCAGTTCATCATCTATGGGATAAAAATGTTATGGGCAAGCGCTTAGTCAGAACTTTAGTAGTCTTTTAAAGTTCTTTGCATATCACGTTTCATATCTTTTTCTTTCATATCTTGGCGTTTGTCGTGAAGATCTTTTCCCCTGGCAATACCGATTTGGAGTTTAGCAATATTTCTGTCATTGAGATAAAGGGAAAGTGGAACTACCGTGTATCCGTCGCGCTCTATTGCTTTTTTGAGTTTAGCAATCTCTTTTTTATGCAAAAGAAGTTTTCTATTGCCTCTTTCTTCATGTCCATAAAAGTGGTGAGTCGTTTCTAACTTTCCTATATGGGCATTAAAAAGAATCGCTTCATTTTTTACTAGACGAATAAAACTGTCTTTAAGATTGACTCTTGATGCTCGAATTCCCTTTATCTCACTCCCTTGCAAAACAAGACCTGCCTCAAATGTTTCTTCGATAAAATAATCATGATATGCTTTTTTATTCGTTGCTATTTGCTTACCCATTGTTACCCTTTAATGTAAAAAAACTGCTTCCGCTTCCGCTAAAAAAATAGCCATCTTTTTGGTTTTCTTTGAGAGATGGATAATTGTGAAGTGCTGGCTTATAGAGATCATTTGCCTCTTCTATACTAAATTTTTTGAGCACTTCTAAAGATCTCATCTGTTTAAGTAGTTCGGCTTGAGAGTTCTCAAGTGGATCAAAATAAAACTCTCTATAGGTTTGATATACATGAGGCGTTGAGATCTCAATCTTTGGTGTAACTATCTTTAACTCAAGAGGTTCTTCATCAAATTTCTCTACGATCTCACCTATACCGCTGACATTTGCACTCTCATAATCATAAAGAAAAAAAGGCACATCAGCACCCACCTTTGCTCCGATAATAGCCAACTCGCTTTTACTTAAACCTAAATTTAAAACTTCATTACACATTTTTAAAAAAGTTGCAGCGTCACTGCTTCCTCCGCCAAGACCGGCAAAAGAGGGAATTATTTTATTTACTTGTATGGCATTATCTCTTAAAAGTTGTGTTAGCGCTTCGGATTGTGTTGTTTCATACAACGCAAGATAGGCTTTATAGATGGTGTTTTGTTCCGTTGTACAATTAAAATCACCGATGATTTGAAATGTTTCATCTGTTTTTGGTGCAAATGAAAGTTCATCATAAAGGGTAGGAACTTTCATAAACCTTGAGATAATCTCATGGTAGTCTCCACGAGTTCCCGTGATCTTTAAAAAGATATTAACTTTTGCGTAGGCTTTATAGATATTCATAATTTTTTTGAAAAACTCTTATAAAAATTTTCTAAAATAGAATCATCTACATGAATAGATGCAGCTTTATTAGAATCTTGTACCTCTTTTAAAAGCTCATTTCTCATAATGGATATTGATGAAGGTGCTTCTATTCCGAGTTTTACAACACCTTTATCAATAGAGATAATTTTGACTTCTATATTTTCACCAATCATGATAGATTCATTTATTCTGCGAGATAAAATTAGCATATTTCAACCTTGTTAAGTTCATATTTGACTTGATTTTCGGAGATATTTATTATTGTAATTGTATCATTATTATCTATCCAATACGTGCCATCTTCTTGGAGTTGAAAATCCTTTACATGTAAGGGTTTGCCATAGAAAATATTTGTAGAATCGCCATGATAAAAGTTTTGTGGGATATTTAAACATTTTTTGATATCTAAAGCTTTTTCATTTTCATAGAGAAACTGTCCTTCACGAAGGCGTTCCAATGCACTGAGGCATCCATCCTTTACGCCTAGAGCATGTGTTAGAATTCTCCCAAGGGAACGGATGTACGTGCCCTCAGAAACAGTAGCTTCAAAGGTGATAAATGGATGGCAGTAAGAGATCAGTTTTGCTTCATAGACAGTGGAAGTTATCTTATTTAAAACTACCTCTTTGCCCGCACGCGCAAGGTCATATGCACGCTGTCCATCTATCTTTTTTGCGCTAAATATCGGCGGATCATAAGTGAGTGTACCTTCGAGATTTTTAAGCGCTTCTTGAATACTCTTTTGACTTAAAGGTTTTGTATCTTCTATGCTTTCGACTAACTCGATATCAAGAGTATCTGAATGTGCTCCAAGCCAAAGCGTTGCACGATAGCTTTTTGGTGTTTTGTTTAAAAAACGAAAAAGTTTTGTGTGTGTACCAAAACCGATGATAAGGACACCTTTGGCAAAAGGGTCAAGAGTTCCACTAAAGCCAGCTTTTTTTTCAGAATATTTTCTTTTTAATTGTGATAAAAATTTGTTTGAACCAATCCAAGTTGGCTTATAAGCGACAAAGAGTCGATTCACAGTTTCTCCACAAAAGAAGCGAGAATTTCTCTTGTATTACCACCAAAATTGATACTGAGTTTAAACTCTTTTGCTGTTTTACTCACACCCATGACGCGTCCAGCTCCAAAAATCTTGTGACGAACAAGATCCCCTTTTTTAAAGCTTGTACTTTTTTCTACGACAAGTGAACCCTCACAAAGTCCAGCTTCATTAAAAAATCTGCTTTTTAAAAGATCACTGCGTCTACCTTTGTAAAATCTACTGTTTGCATGTGAAAGAGTGAGAGCTTCTTTCGCTCTTGTAAGGGCAACATATCCAAGGCGACGCTCTTCTTCTAGGTCACTGCCATCACCTGTGAGAGGCAAAAATCCCTCTTCAAGACCAATAATAAAGACATGCTCAAATTCCAAACCTTTGGAAGCATGGATACTCATCATATATATGCTTTCCCCTTCGATCTCATCTTGGTCACTTTGAAGGGTCAGTTCATTTAAAAATTCATCCAGAGTAAGTTCAGATTTCTTTTTGACATGATCGCGAAAAAGTCCGTAAAACTCATCAATATTGAGAAGTCTTTCTTGCTCATCTGGTGTAGAGCTATAAATTTCTTTGATATGAAAAGTATCTTCTAAAAAATCAATAAAAGTGTACATCGCATTTTGTGAGATTCCATGAGCCTCTTTAATATCTTCTATAAAACTTTTAAGAGTTTGAGCGTTTTTTTTCTTTACTAATTCTTCTAGTTCAGACAAACTGTGTCTCTCGATATACTCAAACATAGAGATATCAAGTGCGATTGCTGCGAGTTCGAGTTTATCGATAGTCGCTTTGCCAAGTCCACGTTTTGGTTTATTGATAATTCTTTTAAAAGAAAAGTTATCATGAAAGTTTGTAATCACTCTGAGATAAGAGATAAGATCTTTAACCTCTGAACGGTCATAAAAGCGAAGTCCTCCGACAAGTTTGTAAGGGATATTTGCACGATTGAGTCCATCTTCTATAGAGCGGCTGAGTGCATTGACACGGTAAAGAATAGCAATTTCATGAGGTGAAGTACCGCTGTTGATGAGTTTAATAATCTGATCAGCTATTTTTCTTGCTTCTTCACTTTCATCACCGGAGTTGAGGGTTTTGACCTCTTCTCCGCCACCGCGAGTGGAGATGAGTTTTTTTCCAAGACGAGAGCGGTTATGTTCTATTAAAGCATTTGCTACAACGAGAATCGGTTCACGAGAACGATAATTTTCTTCAAGTTTTACAACATAAGTATCTTTGAAATCCTGATCAAACTCCAAAATATTGCGTATATGTGCGCCTCTCCATCCATAAATACTTTGATCATCATCACCAACGACACAGAGATTATTGTGTGTCATACAGAGTTTTTGAATGAGTTTTAACTGAAGTTCGTTAGTATCTTGATACTCATCAATCATTATATACTGATATTTTTGGCTTGTCTTGAGTGCTAATTCTTCGTTTTCACAAAGAAGTCTATACGGAAGAGCTAAAAGATCATCAAAATCGACGAGATTGTTTTCTAGTAAATAGGTTTGATATTCTTCATAAACATTTGCAATTTGTTGGTAAATGGTCATTTCAGCTTGCTTATACGCATCATCAGGGGTTAAAAGAGAGTTTTTATATCGTGATATTTCGCTGGCGATTAGCGGAGTAGGAAGTTCGGAATTAATTTTTTTAAGGATCTTTTTTTTATCATCTGTATCTATGACAACAAAGTTGTTGTTACGCCCTAAAAGGTGGATATTGAACTTCAAAAAGAGGAGACCAAATTTATGAAAGGTACATAAAAGTGGTGGATACGATTTATTTTCAATCATACTTAGCGCACGCTCTCGCATCTCATTTGCTGCTTTATTGGTAAAAGTCAACGTTAGCGTGTTCCCTGCAGGGATACCAATTTCTTTTAAAAGATAGGCAAGTCTTGAAGTGATAGTCGTCGTCTTACCGCTTCCCGCACCTGCAAGAATGAGAACTGGTCCCTCTGTCTGTTTTACAGCATTTGACTGAGCTTCGTTGAGTTTACTAAATATTTTTTCCATAGGTTCACATCATTTAATTTGATTTATTCCTTTATTATATCTAAAAAAAATTGCTTTATTAGAAATCTATTGCATTCATTATAATTTTGAGTTATAATTTTATTATTCATTAAACTTATAGGAATTATTATGCTCAAAGATTTTGCAAAACTACAAACTTTCTTGACAGTGGTCAAAGAAAAAAGTTTTTCCAAGGCATCTGCAAAACTCGGTATTTCTCAGCCAGCGGTTACTCAACAGATAAAATTTATAGAAGATTATCTTGATACAAGAGTGGTTGAACGTAAAAAAAATGGTATTCGTCTTACAAAAGAGGGTGAAGATCTTTTTCGTATCGCAACTCGTTTAGAAAAAGCGATTTCAAGTAGTGAAAAAGAGCTTTTAAAGATTATCAATAAAGACTTTACTTTTGTTATGGGCTCTTCATATTCCATAGGAAACTATATCCTTCCATCTTATTTGGGTGCTATCAAAGAGAAGATAGATAACGAAGTACATCTTCAAGTGGCGCTTTCAGCCGAGGTCATAGAACAGTTGGAAGATAAAAAGATCGATATAGCTTTGATTGAATCGCCAGTGATTCATGAGGGTATTATCTATAGAGAATGGGTTGAAGATGAACTTGTTATCTTTTCAAATCAGCCGATTCCAAAACAGCTAAGACGTGAAGATCTCTATAAATTTGACTGGATTTGTAGAAATGAAAATTCGCATACAAGAAAATTGACTTCAGAAGTTTTTGAAGAGATCGGTGTTGAATGTAGTAGTTTTAATGTTATAGGTGTCGTAACAAGCCCTACAGCTATCAAAGAGTCTATTCTCTATGCTTCAAAAACTGGACGACCGACAGTTTCCGTAGTATCTCGTCATGTCATAGCACATGAGATTGAAAATGGAACTTTATTTGAAGCAAGAATTAAAAATTACAAAATCACACGTAAATTTTATATCGCGTATTCAAAAGAGCGTAAACATGATGCGTTTATCGATAACGTTGTGAATTTTCTTTTAGCTATTAAGATATAACTTCTTACATGTAAGGAAGTTTTATCTTGATTTTCTTACTTTTTAAACTTGCTGTTTTCAGGATTTTTTAACAGCGCTTCCATAGAATTTTTGATTCCATCATTACTGTTTGAAACTTTTTTCTCTTGATTTTCTCTTTGGTATGTCGCAACATTGACGAAGATAGGAGTCTCATCAACGATAATCTGCATGATGCTCAGTAGCGGAACAGTAACGAAACTACCAATATTTTCCACACCAAAACCAGCTTCAAATATCAGCGTATCACCATCTATATGTGCTGTTTCAAAAGTATAACCGGCTAAAAAGAAAAGCGTCATCGGACGGAATTCTTTATTGATAAAATCTGGAAGTGCAGGATCAAAAGAGATTTCATCTATTTTACAAAGAATGCCAAAATTTTGTTCAGTTTGAAAGAAATAAACAATCAACTCTTCTATATGGTGTTGCATAAGTTTTTGAAATTCACTGTTTTTTACAATGTCAAATAGCATAAAAACTGCCTCTAGGTATTAATTTTCACGCAATTATACCATCTTTGAGTACACAAAAATCAACCATCGCATTTAAAACAGCTACTTTGCTAAAGTTCTTGATATCGCTCATATGTAAGCTTTTTTCAAAAATTTTCTTTTCATCTAAAAGTCTCGCTCTTGTTGTTCCTTGTAAAAGAGGCGCAGAAGGTGTAAACCATTTTGAGCCATCATATAGAGCGATATTAGCTTTGGATGTATCTGTTAAAAGAGAGTTTTTGACAATAAGAATATCATCACAATCCTCACGAAGATTGAAAAGTTTGTTGAGTTCATCTCGGTTCTCATATTTAAGAGAATATTCAAGATTGTCGCAATAAATAACTTTTAAAGAGTTTATGGGTGAGAGTTGATAGGGAAAATAGTCAATTTTAATAATCTCTTTAAGATACAAAACTCTGCATCTGTAAACTCCATCCATAGGTGGATGAAGTAAGTTTGATAAATCATGTCTTATAGAGCAACCTAATGATTTTAAAGAGTTCTCCATTCTTTGTTGATGATATTCAAGATGAAGAGGCTCTCCGCCGACACTCTTTATAGTTTCAAGTAGATTGTTATTCATCAAAAAGTGAAGTACTCAAGTATCGCTCACCTGTGTCACAAAGAATAGTAACGATAGTTTTTCCTGCAAAGTCTTTACGTGAAGCTACTTGCAAAGCGGCAAAAACATTGGCTCCAGCGGAAATTCCTACGAGTAAACCCTCTGTACGAGCGAGCATTTTTGCTGTTTCTATTGCATCTTCATTACTGACTTTGATAACTTCATTGAAGATATGCACATCCAAAATTTCAGGGATAAACCCCGCACCGATCCCTTGAATCTTATGTGGCCCAGCTTTTTCGCCTGAGATGACGGCTGAATCTTTTGGTTCAACGGCAAAGATTTGAATATTTGGCAGTTCTTGTTTTAAAACGCTAGAAGTTCCGGTGAGTGTTCCGCCTGTTCCAACAGCCGCGACAAAAGCATCTATTTGCCCATCAGTATCACGAAGTATCTCTAAGGCCGTTGTTTTCTTGTGGATTTCAGGATTTGCAGGATTTGCAAACTGTTGCAAGATAATAGAGTTTTCTATCGTTTTAGTGAGTTCATCTGCTTGATTGATTGCACCTCTCATTCCCTCGTGTGCAGGGGTAAGAACCAGCTGGGCCCCAAGTGCTTTTAAAAGTTTTCGTCGCTCAACACTCATAGACTCAGGCATAGTGAGGATGAGTTTGAGATCAAGTGCCGCGCAGATAGAAGCTAAAGCAATGCCCGTGTTACCACTTGTCGGCTCTATGATGGTTGTATCTGCATTAATAAGTCCATTCTCCATCGCAGTTTTGATCATATTAAAACCTATACGGTCTTTGACGGAACTTGTCGGATTCATAAATTCACATTTTCCCAGTATTGTTGCACCACATTCACAAGAGAGTTTTTGCAGTTTTACAAGCGGCGTATTGCCGATGAGTTCCGTAATATTTTGAGCAATTTTCATTTTAATCCTTACATGCAAGCTATTGTACAATTCCTGTTCCAGCGCGATTTGCGGCGTGAAATATCAGAGTTCCATACTTTTGTGAGTAATATTTTAGCAGTAAATTCTGCAAAGTCGGCTCGATGGATGGTAAAAACCAGCCATTGTTACTTGTTGCTATCATATAGTGTGGAGCATTTTGATAGAGTTCATCTGTCGTTGCTTCAAAACAGATGGCATTTCTGAATTTAATCCCTTTAATAATGAAATCTGTAGGTTCTTTAGCCACAGAAAAATCACTTGCACCCCCAAAGAAAGTGTCACTCACCCATTTTTGCATAAATTTTGGCAATGGAACATACTCACCAAATGGGACTAAAACTATTTTTTTAGCAATCGTATAAGTGCCATTTTCAAAATGGTAAGTCACATTATAATGTGTGCCATTTTCATTAAGAAGTGCGCCTGTGATGATGGGAATCTGTTTCGACTTTTCACTTAAGTACTCGAGTAAAATCGGTGATTCGTTTAAAAACATTGGAAATGCTGATTCTGGTAAAACGACTGCGTCATAGCCTTGCGTGATGGCATCATCAATATAAGAAAGATTGAGATTCACAACGTATTGTAAATTATCTGGATCCCATTTTTCTGCTTGACCTAGATGTGTGGCAATAAGGTCGATTTTAAGCGGAGGTGGTGTTAAGGTTGGATGTGAAAACGAAAGTGCAAAACCAGTGATCACAAATGGAAGGTATTTGAGCTTGCCATGGAAAAATGCAGGAAGTGCAAGCGCTACAAGTATGAGTGCAAGGTCTAACTTCGTAGTGCCAAAGTAGCTGTTGATAAAGAGCAGCTCAATCTTCATCCAGCTAAAGCCAAAAGGAGCAACATAGCTAAGAGCAAAAAGGATAAGTGCGCGAAGATAGACTTTATTAGTAATGGCAAGAGTACCAAAAAAGAGTGTATAGACAAGACCAAAACCAAATGCGATAAATGGCTCCACTAAAGGTGTCATGCCATAGTATTTAAAGCTATACCCAATCCAGTAAAACCAAAAAAGTCCGATGAAAAAACCGCTGAACAATATGACTCTTTTTGGTGCATAGAGCAAAGAGGCAAAAGCAGCAAGTGCAAATAGGGAATCGCAGAGCTTACATGGTAGGTTAAAATATGCAAAGTAGATAAATGCACTAAAAAAAACAGCCGTAATTATGGCAAAGAAAATGTCTTTTAGTAAAGGTAAGGTTCTATGTAAATATTTATTCATGGAGCAATTATATCTCTCTTTAGGTTTAGATTTTGTATAATAGCGACAATTTTACGCTAAAAAGGTTATCCATGGCACTACTAAGTCAATTACTACCGTTTGTATTTTTAATTGCGATCATGTATTTTGTGATCATTCGTCCTCAACAAAAAGAGGCAAAATCTCGTAAAGAGATGATAGAGTCACTCAAAAAAGGTGATAAAATCGTAACTGCTGGAGGACTGATTGTAGAAATCAGAAAAGTTGAAGAGAAATTTTTAACTGTTTCAATCGATAAAGAAAATATAGCAAGATTGGTAAGAGACTCAGTATCAAGAAAGTTTGAGGATGAAATTTAATTACAGAATAATCATATTTGCAATCTCGATTATATTTGCGATTGTCTATTCGGTTCCATCTATTTTTCAAACGAAATGGGGTCCAAAAGTCACTTTAGGTCTTGATCTTCAAGGTGGATTACACTTGCTTTTGGGTGTAAAAACTGATGAAGCAGTCGTTTCTCGTGTCAAGTCTATAGCTTCAAGCGTTAAACATTATACGGAGCACAATGAGATTCTAGTAGATTCTCTTGGTGTAACGGCTAGCACGGTTGAATTTACTCTATTAGATCATGATGATGCAAAAAATATTAGTAAACTTTTTGCAGACATGAAGGGTGTAAAAGTTGACATTAAAGGCGATAGCTATACAGTTTCACTAACGCCTGAAGAGATTGCTAAAACGAAACAGCAGGCAGTGACTCAAGCTATCGAAACTATTCGTAATCGTCTTGATCAGTTTGGACTCTCAGAGCCAGTGGTGGCACGCCAAGGACAGGATAACATCCTCGTAGAGCTTCCGGGAATAAAAACTCAAGCAGAGGAACAACGTGCTCGTGAGTTGATTTCTCGTTCTGCAAAGCTTGAATTGATGGCTGTAGATGAGGGACGTGGTGCGCGTGTGAGTACACTTACTCCACTTGATGCTTCAAATATGGGAGATGAGATACTTCCAGATGCGCAAATGGAAGGCGTAAAACATCTTGTTCATGAAATTCCTATCTTAGATGGTGGAATGCTTACAGATGCAAGAGTTGAGTTTGATAAAAACAACCGTCCTGTAATCAGCTTTACGCTTAACTCTGAGGGTGCTCAAATATTTGGAGATTTTACAGCAAAAAATGTTGGAAATCATCTTGCAATCGTACTTGATGGAAAAGTCTATTCTGCACCAGTCATCAATGAACGTATTGGTGGAGGAAGTGGACAGATTAGTGGAAATTATACTATGGAAGGAGCACAAGATTTAGCGATTGCGCTTCGTTCAGGTGCACTTTTGGCTCCTATTTATGTTATGGAAAAACGCTCTGTAGGACCGAGCTTGGGTGCGGATAGTATTCGTGCTTCGTTATTGGCTCTTGTGAGCGGGTTTGGGTTAGTTGTCCTTTTTATGATCTTCTATTACGGTTTAGCGGGAGTGATTGCGAATCTTGCGGTTGTGGTCAACCTCTTTATTATTCTGGCGTTGATGTCACTAATGGGAGCAACTCTGACGCTACCGGGTATGGCGGGTATCGTTTTACATATCGGGCTTGCGGTGGATGCCAATATTATTATCAATGAACGAATTCGTGAAGGGTTCCGTGCCGGTGTTCCAACCCGCAGAGCGATTGCAGAGGGGTACTCAAAAGCGATGCGTGCAATTTTGGATTCCAATATTACCCAGTTGTTGGCATGTACGATTCTTTATGTATATGGTACAGGTGCAATCAAAGGGTTCGCAGTAACGCTCAGTATAGGGCTCTTGGCATCGATGTTCACCGCTATCGTCTGTTCATACGGGATTTATGAGCTCTTTATGCACCGTATTGAAGAAAGTAAAAACTACACGTTGTGGTTTGGAATGTCACGAAGAAAGGGGGTGTAATAGCATGGAATTATTTAAAGAAGATAAAGTCTATAACTTTTTAGGGAAGGGGAAAATATTTTTTGTTGCCTCTTTTATCCTTTTTTTCTTAGCGATTGCCATTGTTGCAACCAAAGGATTTTCATTTGGTATTGATTTTACTGGTGGAAGTGTTGTCCAAGTAAAATACACGCAAACTGCTCCGATTGATAAAATCCGTGAAAGCCTCCAAAAAAGTAAACTGTTTGAACACGCAATGGTTACTGAATTTGGCTCTCCGCAAGAGGTCGTGATTAAAACTCCCTCATCGACAGTGGGAGTGAACAACGATATCGGTGATATGACCAAAGAGATTTTAAAAGGGACGGGTGATTTTGAAATCCGTCGTGTCGATATGGTCGGACCACAAGTTGGAGGTGAACTCCGTGTCAAAGGGTTAACAGCCTTTTTACTTACATTGATGGCGATTATGGCGACGGTGACGTTTCGATATGAGTGGCGTTTTGCGTTAGCGGCGATTATCGCAATTGTTCATGATATTGTTATTACATTTGGATTTGTCTCCTATTTTGGGGTTGATTTTAACATCGAAAGTGTTGCAGCATTGCTGATGATTTTAGGATACTCTATCCATGATACTATCATCGTTTACGACCGTGTTCGTGAACATATCGAAGAATCCAAAGAGACCGATTTTGTCCAAATCATCAATGAAGCGGTCTCTCGTACTCAATCACGTACGACATTGACCTCTTTGACTGTCTTTTTTGTTGTATTGACCCTCTTTATTTTTGGTGGCGATATTATGATGAGCTTTAGCTTCCCGATGTTGATCGGTGTGATCGTCGGAACGTATAGCTCTATTTTTGTCGCGGCGCAACTGGTCGTTTGGACTGGATTTAGTGTTGCCGATTATCGTCAAAGAATGGCAAAAAAAGTAAAAATGCGTGCTGAAAGAGATAAGATGAGAAGCCAGTTTGAAGGCGGAGTCGTCTGATAAATCTTTCCTCACTTATGAGGAAAAAATGAAATATGAACAACTGTTAATTAGGAGATTTTTTTGCAATACACCCCAACAGAGATAGAGACAAAATGGCAGAAATTCTGGAGTGATAACTCCAATTTTGAACCAAGTGATGATTTTAGTAAAGAGAAAAAATATATCTTAAGTATGTTTCCTTTCCCAAGTGGAAGATTGCATATGGGACATGTAAGAAACTATACTATTGGTGATGCTTTTGCACGCTACTATCGCCAACAGGGTTTAAATGTATTGCATCCAATCGGATTTGACAGTTTTGGTATGCCGGCTGAAAATGCGGCTATCAAAAACGGAATCCATCCTAAAAAATGGACTTATGAAAATATAGATTATATGCGTAAAGAGCTTTCTACTCTAGGACTTTCTTTTTCTGCAGAGCGTGATTTTGCCACGAGTGATCCACTCTATACAAAGTTTGAGCAGGGCTTCATCATTGATATGTTTGAAAAAGGACTTTTGTACCGCAAAAAAGGTTTTTTAAACTGGTGTCCACATGATCAAACTGTTCTTGCAAATGAGCAGGTCATAGATGGCTGTTGCTGGAGATGTGAAACAGAAGTTGTTAAAAAAGAGATGTTTCAGTATTATCTTAAAATTTCTGATTACGCAGATGAACTCCTAAGCGATCTCAAACTTTTAGAAAATGGTTGGCCAAAACAGGTTATTACCATGCAGGAAAACTGGATAGGAAAATCTACAGGCTTAGAATTTGATCTTTATTTTGATGAGTCAAGTAAGAAACTTTTAGGTGGAAACTTTGAAAAATTTGATGTTTTCACGACACGCCCAGATACAATTTATGGCGTATGCTACACGGCTCTTGCTCCTGAACATGAGATAGTAACTTATATGCTTGAAAACTCTTTGTTTAGCGAAGAGACAGCTACCCTTATCCGTCATATGAAAAACTCAAATAATATTGACCGTCAAAAAGATAAACAAGGTATCTCGCTTGGGATCAATGTGATTCATCCTTTAACGGGAAAAAATATTCCTGTTTGGATCGCTAATTTTGTTTTGATGGATTACGGCAGTGGCGCAGTTATGGCAGTTCCTGCACATGATGACAGAGATTATGAATTTGCAAAAAAATATGATCTTCCTATCCACTCTGTTATCAAACCGCTTGAAGGTGACCTCCCAACTGAGTGCGCATTTACAGAAACGGGTGTTTTATTTAACTCTGCTGAGTTTGACGGTGTTCCTTCAACTGATGCAAAACAGAAAGTAATGGATCTTTTTGAAGAGAAAAGCATCGGTAAAAAAGTGATCAACTTCCGTCTCAAAGACTGGGGAATTTCACGTCAAAGATATTGGGGCGCACCTATCCCTTTGATCCACTGTGCCACATGTGGCACAGTGGCTGAGAAAAAAGAAAACCTTCCTATCACACTTCCTGAAGATGTAGAGTTCACAGGCGAGGGGAATCCTATTGCCAATCATCCAACATGGAAGCAGTGCAAATGTCCAAAATGTGGAAGTGACGCACTCCGTGAAACAGATACGATGGATACTTTCGTAGAATCTTCATGGTATTTCTTGCGTTACACAGCATCTAAAGCTACATGGAATGAGAAAGGCTTTGACAAAAAAGAGGTTGATTACTGGATGGGAGTTGACCATTATATCGGTGGGATTGAACATGCGATCTTACACCTTTTATATGCGAGATTTTTTACAAAAGTTCTTCGTGATTTGGGTTACATAGAAAACAGTGAACCGTTTGAAAAATTGCTGACTCAAGGGATGGTTCTCAAAGACGGCTCAAAAATGAGCAAGTCAAAAGGAAATACGGTCGATCCCGATGCACTCATTGAAAAATATGGCGCAGATACAGCAAGACTTTTTATCCTTTTTGCCGCACCTCCGACTCAAGAGTTAGAGTGGAATGATAGTGCAGTAGAGGGTGCATTTAGATTTTTAAAACGTTTTTATGATCGAAGTTCAAAAGCAAATATCTCTAAAACTTTGCCAATAGTCAATCATTCAACTTTGAGCAAAGAGGAAAAATTTGCTCGTAAAAAAGTGTATGAAGCATTGCAAAGAGCTGAAGAAGTTTACACAGAACGTTACACTTTCAACACGATGATAGCTGGTGTTATGGAAGCAATGAATGCACTGGGTACTCAAGAAAACAGAGATGTTTGGACGGAAGGTTACTGGATTCTCTTATCAATAATGGAACCTGTCGTGCCACATATCTGTTGGGAATTAAGTGATAAACTCTTTACATGTAAGAACCTTGTGCCTCAAAAAGTGATCGATGAAGTTTTTGAAGTTGAGAGCATCAATATGGGTGTTTCTGTTAATGGTAAAAAACGCGCTGAGATCGAAGTGGGAGTAGGTGATAGTCATGAGACAATACTAACTTTGGCAAAAGAGAGTATCGCAAAATGGTTGGAAGATAAAGAGATCGTAAAAGAGATCGTGATTCCAAATAAACTCGTAAACATTGTTATAAAAGGATAAAAAATGCAACATGTAAGAGCTTCTGTGATACTACTTTTAGCCTTATATGTAGGTATTTTAAGCGGTTGTGGTTACCTTCCAAGCTCAAAATTTGCGCGTGAAGTGCTAGGAGACAAAGTAAGTACACAAGTGATCATATCTGCCATCGATCCTCAAAATACAGTCTCAATCAAAGATGCAGTGGATATGGCTGTTATCAAAAGTTTTCAAACCTCTTTAAGTGATAGAGCTCACTCTACAACGCACCTTGTCATCACGCTTAAAAATGTCATCTACACTCCTATGCAGTATGATACAAACGGATATGTAACGGGATATAGAACAGTTATTTATTTACACATCACAAGTACTCATGAAGGAATCGTGAAGCAATATGATGTCTCTGGAAATTATGATTTTTCAATCGAAGCAAATGCTATAATATCTGATCAGATCCGTTTTGAAGCGATTCAAAATGGTGCTACAAAAGCTATCTCCTCTTTTGTAGCCAAAGTCTCTGCGCAGGGAGCTCGAGCAACAAAGGCGAAATGATGACTATCAACGGAATTATAAAAAAAGCGATAGAACGACTCAAAGATGAAAATAAACTTTTAACTCCGGAGTATTATGCGGAGGCATTTTGTAAAGAAGCAAAACTCGCCGGCATGATTATAGAAGAGTGCAATCAAGTCGATAAATATGCAAAAACTCTCAATAATGAGTTTCAAGTAGAACTCAAACTCTATCGCCTTAAAACTACTCAAGAACTTATGCGTTATCTTATCTCCAAACTCAATCGTATGAATCCAACGAATTGTGCCGAGCTTTTGATAGAAAATCAACTTTTAACCAAGAGAATTCTTGAAGCAGTGGAACTTCTTCACAACAAAGAAGCCGCAGAACTTGCCGGAAAAAGTATAGATCTTCTGAGTATTCCCAACGCATCAAAAGAGCAATTTTCGACCTATCGTCAAGCTTGGGTGAACTTTATCACGAATTATGATGATTCATTTTTTAATCATCTTAAATCAATGGGAAAAGTATATTATAAGGATTTAAAAAGCACTATTGAGAACTTGAGTGAGGAAAAAAGTATTGCAAAAGAGGGGAATTTAAAACAGATTGCTGCTATTATCATCGCTTCACTCGTCCCTTCAATCGCTTCAAGTATCAATGAAAAAATAGCGAAAATCAGTGATAACCTCAGAAAAAATCCTGAAATTCTTACTATGCAATCGATAGAAAAAGAGCTAAGGGCTGCTATAAAACTTCGTATTTCACTTGATAAAAATACCTTAAAAGCGATGATACAGTCTCTTGATAGTGTCCTCGACAAGCTTTCTCTTCAACTCATCGGGATGATAGAAAAATCAGATCAGTCCAATACCGAAATTAAAGATATCAAAAGAGATCTTGAAAATCTTAATAAACAAAACAATCTTGATTTTAAAACAGCACATAACAAGCTCTATACCATTGCTATTGCACTTGAAGAAAATACGGCGGCACTCAGCCAAGACCTCAAAGCACACGACAATGAAGTCAAGCTCTTAGGTAAAAAGATAGAGGGATTAGAAAAAGAGCTCGAAGATGCAAGACAAAATTCACGCGAGGATTTTTTAACCAAGTTGTTTAACAGACGAGCGCTTGATGATTATATGGAGATAAAAGAGAATGAGTTCACGCGATATGGGCGCAATTTTAGTGTGGTAATGTTTGATATCGATCACTTTAAAAAAGTTAATGATACCTTTGGACATGAGGCGGGTGATGCCGTTTTGACTGCTTTTGCTGCGATCTTAAAGAAAGATTGCAGGACTGTTGATATTGTCGGAAGATATGGCGGAGAAGAGTTTTTAGCTATTTTGAGTGAGACTGATATTGAGGGTGGGGTCATTTTTGCAGAGAAAGTGCGCGCACATGTAGAAGAAGCGAAATTTATGTATCAAAACCAGCGTATCAATGTGACTCTAAGTGCAGGGGTTAGTATGAGGTCAAAATTTCCATCTCAAAAGGCTACTGTTAACTCTGCTGATGAAAAACTCTATCTTGCAAAACAAAATGGTCGAAATAGAGTTGAGTCATAAACTTGTTAAGTGAATTTTTAGAGAAAAAACCGCTTTATTATGACAAAATAGATTATGAGCGGATGCCTCGTATTTATCAAAAAATTAAATCGGCTTTACCAACTCCAAAAATTATCCATCTTATTGGTACAAACGGCAAGGGAACTACGGGGCGTTTTTTAGCTTCGGCACTCTTAAATAAAGGTCTAAAAGTAGGCCATTATACTTCTCCTCATATTTTAAAATTTAACGAGAGAATCTGGCTCAATGGCGCAGATATTTCAGATGAAATTTTAGAAAATACTCATAACAAACTTTTGGTTTTACTAGAAAAATCTGATGCTGAGCGTCTCAGTTATTTTGAGTACACGACACTTTTGGCAATGGTAGCGTTTGCAGAGTGTGAGTATGTGGTGCTTGAAGCTGGACTTGGTGGAGAGTATGATGCGACGGCTGTATTTCCTAAAGAGCTCACACTTTTTACTCCCATCGATTTTGATCATACCGCTTTTTTAGGCGAGAGTATAGAAAACATAGCGACTACAAAGCTAAATGCTATGCAAAAAACTGCGATTATCGGTTTGCAAAAACACTCAGAAGTCTATGAAATAGCTTTAAAAATAGCCTCTCAAAAAAATACAAAACTCACTTTTTTAAAAGAGAGTGATGAAAGTTTTCAAACAAAAATTTCTGCCATCAGCGAAGCGATGCATCTACCAAAATATTTGAGCGATAATCTTGCCCTAGCGGCTTGCGCTCTGGAAAAACTTGGATTTGAGTTTCATGCAGATGACTTTAAAAATGCCAGATTATTTGGAAGACTCACTCAAATAGCGCCAAACATTTTACTCGATGTCGGACATAATGCACTCGCTGCGCAAGCGATAGCAAAAACACTCGAAGGACAAAAGTTTACTCTCATCTACAACACTTATAAAGATAAAGATTTTAAAGCAATTTTAACTCTCTTAAAGCCCATAATCCAAGATGTTGAACTCTTACACCCAGAGGGCACTACGCATGTGCGCAATTCTCGTATTGTAGATCAATCTCTTTTAGTGCAAACTTTACAAGAGTTAAAGCTTACATGTAAGGCTTATGAAGCAATACAGGACGATAAAAACTATCTCGTTTTCGGTTCCTTTAGTGTTGCTGAAACCTTTTTAAAAGAGTGGCAAAAACTTTAAAAATAGAAGAGTTATGCTAAAATCACGCCAATTTTTAGGGCTTTAAAAAGTCCCCAACAGGATCAGTTTTGTCACAAACCCGTTTCTTTGAATACCTCAAATCTACCAAAAAACCCTCTTTAGACCTGCTAATTGCTCAAGATGCAAAAGAGGCTGCATCACTTTGCGATGTGGCAAAGTTTTTTAAAATCGATCATATTGTTTTTCCAGATTTTCGAGCACGTTTTAAAGATGATCTCAGACCTTTTAAAGAGGAGCTTTTTGAGCTTTTCTCAGCTCTTCGGATTTATTATAAGGCGAAGAAAAAACCTCTTATCATCTCACCTTTAAAAACACTTCTTTTTCCTCTGCCAAAACCAGAAGCACTCCAATCAACAAACATCGAATTTGGCGGAACTTTGGAGTTAAAAGCCTTTAAAGAACAGATGTTCTTTTGGGGATATGAGTTTGTAGATATCGTTCAGATGGAGGGTGAGATCTCTTTTCGCGGCGATATCATCGACATTTATGTGCCCTCATCAGAAAATCCAATCCGTGTCTCTCTTTTTGATAATGAGATCGAGCAGATCAAAGAGTTTGAGCTTGAAACGCAGAGAACACTGGGCGAGGAATTAGAGAGTTTTGAGATTACTGCGGCTTTTTATTCGCTTGATGAAGCGCAGTTCGAGAGTTTAAAAGAAAAAATATCACAAAGTGATTCTGATAGTTTTGTTAAAGATCTTGCTTCTCTTGGTTTTTGGTTTCTTGATGAAATGGCCGAAAATTTTCTAGAAAATAAAAAGATGATGTTAATCTCAAAGATGCAAAACTCTTTAGATGAAGCTTATGGACTAAACGATCCTCAAATCTCAAGAGAGTTTTTTAACGCTGAGATTATCCCAGAAGAACACAACTATCATCCTCTTATCGTAACGGATGCTAAGTCGATTATGGAAGTGCATAAAAGAAAAAAGATTACGCTTATTGCCTCCAATGAAGCTCAGATAAAACAGAGTGCGCTTTTTGATCTCAAAGGTGTGGAGATTCTCTACAGTCCGCTTATTTTAAATGTTATCGGCGATGATGAGCTGATCCTTTCACTCAACAAACCTGAGAAAAAACGTAGACGCAGAAAAACTTCCATCCTTCTTGATGATCTTAAGCCTGGAGATTATGTTGTTCATGAAGATTACGGCGTTGGTATCTTTGAAAAGATCGATCAGTTGGAGATTCTTGGTGGCGTAAAAGATTTCATCGTTATCCGCTACATCGGCGATGATAAAGTTCTGCTTCCTGTTGAAAATCTCGACTACATAGACCGCTACATTGCAGGCGGTGGTTCTGTTCCTGTTTTGGATCGTCTTGGAAAAGGAAGCTTTGCAAAACTCAAAGAGAGCGTTCGTACAAAACTCTTTGAGATAGCTGCTTCCATCGTAAACACAGCCGCGGCGCGCGCACTCATAAAAGCACCAAAAATCGATATGAGCAAAAAGCTTATCTCTGAGTTTCAAAGCTCTGCGGGGTTTGATTATACCGATGATCAAAAGCAGTCCATTGATGAGATACTCGGCGAAATGGCTGGTGGTCACATTATGGATAGACTCCTCAGTGGTGATGTTGGTTTTGGAAAAACTGAGGTCGCGATGAACGCCATCTACGCTACATGTAAGGCAGGATTTCAAAGCGCGATTATCGTTCCGACCACACTTCTTAGTTCTCAGCACTATAAATCTTTGCAAATAAGATTTGATTCCCTTGGGCTAAGAGTTGCAAAACTTGACCGCTTTATTACGGCTAAAGAGAGAAAAAATGTTGAGATCGCTCTTAAAGAGGGGATTATCGATGTCGTTGTTGGAACGCATGCGATTTTTGGTGTCTCGTTTGCAAAACTTGGACTTGTTATTGTTGATGAAGAACATAAATTTGGTGTGAAGCAAAAAGAGAAGATCAAAGAGCTTTATAACAACATCCATATGCTCTCGATGTCAGCAACACCGATTCCACGCTCACTCAATCAGGCTCTGAGTTCTATCAAGACGATGAGCACATTACAAACGCCTCCGATGGAGCGTCAAGGTGTAAGAACTTTTGTCAAAAGCTATGATGAAAAACTTGTCAAAGAGGTTATTTTGCGAGAGCTTCGCCGTGGCGGTCAAGTGTTTTATGTGCATAACTCCATCGATCACATGCCTATCAAATATGGCGAACTCAAAGCTATACTTCCAGAACTACGAATGGTGATGTTGCACTCTCAAATCTCAGCGGCTGATACAGAAAAAGAACTCTTAAAGTTTGAAAATAGAGAATATGATTTGATGATAGCCACTTCCATCATTGAATCTGGGATTCATATGCCATCGGTTAACACGATGATAATTGACGGAGCAGATAGATTTGGAATTGCCGATTTACATCAGCTTCGTGGACGTGTCGGACGTTCAAACGTGGAGGGTTTTGCTTACTTTATCGTCGAAGATAAAGATAATATCACGGATGAAGCGAAAAAACGTCTTATTGCACTTGAATCAAACTCCTTTTTGGGAAGCGGTTCAGTTTTGGCATATCACGACCTTGAGATTCGCGGTGGCGGAAATCTTGTGGGTGATGCACAAAGTGGGCATATCAAAAACATTGGGTATTCGCTTTATCTTCGTATGCTTGAAGATGCTATCAAGGAGCTTAGCAATAAAGTAGAAGAGAAAAAAGCAAAAGTGGATATTAAACTCGCTATCAGTGCTTATATCTCGGATATGGTCGTAAATGAAGACAGACTCAGGCTTGACCTGTATCGCCGTCTTTCTCAAGCTGAAGATGTGACGGAAGTCTATGAGATAGAAGAAGAAACAGTCGATCGTTTCGGCGCTCTTGATGAGGTGACAAAACAGTTTTTTGAGTTGATGGTTATCAAACTTCTAAGCCTAGCTAAAAAGATAAAAACTGTGACTTCTTTTGCACAAAACATCACTTTTATCTATCAAAATGATTCTAAAGAGACCATAACGGCTTCAAGTAAAGATGATGATGACATCGTCAAAGCGACACTTTTTTATCTTAGAAATTCAAAACAAAAGGTTTTATAAATAATGAAAATAGCATTTATAGGCGATATCGTCGGACGTCCTGGACGTGTGATGATTGCCAATCATTTGAAAAAACTTCGCGCAGAGTACGGCATTGACCTTGTCATTGCGAACTATGAAAACGCTTCACACGGATTTGGACTGACGAAAAAAAATGCCGAGGAACTTTTTAAATCTGGCGTAGATGTTATGACGGGTGGCAATCATAGTTTTGATAAAAAAGAGATCATAGAACTTTTTGATAGCATGGAGATTTTACGTCCTCATAACTATCCGCAAGGTGTGGCTGGAACGGGCATGAAAGTTTATGAAGTAGGCGAGGAAAAACTCGCAGTGCTTAATATCATGGGACACTACGGAATGCCTTTGGTGGAGAATGCATTTCGCTGTGCAGATGAGAGTGTAAAAGCCTTACATGTAGAGAAAATTAAAAATATCTTTGTAGATATTCATGCTGAAGCAACGAGCGAAAAACGTGGGATGATGATGCTTTTAGAGGGACGTGTGAGCGCGATTTGCGGAACTCACACACATGTGAGCAGTGATGACCTTCAAATCTCCAAAGGTACTGGATATTTAAGTGATATTGGTCTGACAGGATGCCGTGATAATGTCATAGGAATGGATAAAAAAGTTCCCTTAGAAGCATTTTTTACAGGTATAAAAGGGCATTTTGATATTCCAAAAAGTTGCAAAAAAATACTTCAGATGGTTGTGTATGAGCTTCATGATGGAAAATGTATAGATGCATTTAAACTGAAGATATTTGATAATGGAACGAAGATAGTAACTGCGTGTTGGAAAGAGGAGTAAATAAAAGAGCGATTAAGCTCTTTTAAGTTCGCTAAGGAAGCTTTCCATATCATATTTGACACGAAATTCCGGAGTCATGATGTGGATAAGAATATCGCCAAGATCGGCAACAATCCAGTCACTACTTTCGTCTATGTATAAGAAGTCTTCTTCTCGTTTGAGGTCTTTTTTGAGGTGCTCAAGCAATGCTTCTGTATGGCGTTGTCCAAGTGATGATGCAAGAACAACATAATCTACAAAGTAATCTTTCCCTCTAAGGTCGAAAACTTCTATCGCCTCAGCTTTATGTGTATCTAGAACGCTAGATATTCTTTCTAATCTTTTATCCAATTTATTTCCTTATAAAATTTTTCAATTTCACCTGCTACAGATGCGGGTAAAAACTCTTTTTTGATATCTTCTCGTAAACTTGTAGAGCTTATCGGCTCGTTTACATGTAAAGAGATATACTCACGAGGTATCTGCTCATCATCCCGCGTTGCCACAACAAAAGTTACAAGAGTTTTGAGCTCGTCATAACCCACCCATTTGTGCAGAGATTTGAGATTATCAGCGCCAATGACAAGATAGATCTTGTCATACTTTTTTTGTAAATGTTGCACCGTTTGTAGACTCGGTACTTTTTGCTTACATGTAAGCTCAAAATCATCCACTTCTACGTTTTTATATGAAGAAAAAATCTCTTTTAGCCATTTTAAACGAAGTTCTGGCGGTGCATAAACTTCTCTCTTAAAAGGGTTCAAATACGCAGGCATCACTATGACTTTATCAACATCCAAGGTCGATAAAACGGCATCAACAACAGCTTTGTGACCTAGATGAGGCGGATCAAAAGAGCCGCCAAAAAGAGCAATAGTTTTCATTTAAATAAAATTATAGCAAAAATTTGCTAAAATAACCCAATTTTTAACGCTTAGTAAGTAAGGAATAAATATGTCACTAAAGATAGCAATTAATGGATTTGGACGTATTGGACGTTGTGTTACTCGGATCGCTTCAGGGCGTAGTGACGTCGAGATCGTTGCTATAAATGATACGGCAAGTCTAGATATGATGGTATATCTTTTAAATAACGACTCAGTTCATGGAAACTTTGGAGAAGATGTTGAGGTTTTAGAAGATGGATATCTTCAAATCGGAGCGAATAAAGTAAAAGTTTTTTGTGACAGAGACCCGAAAAATCTTGATTTTGCATCTTGTGGTGCAGATATCGTCTTTGAGTGTACGGGTGTATTTTTGACTCAAGAAAGCGCTCAGATTCATATCCAAAATGGGATCGAAAAAGTACTTTTTTCAGCTCCAGCAAATGACAAGGATACTCCGACTTTTGTTATGGGTGTGAATGAAACGAAGTACGATGGACAGCGTGTTATTTCAAACGCTTCATGTACGACAAACTGTCTTGGACCTATCGCAAAAACTTTGGATGATGCGTTTAAAATTGAAAAAGGTTTGATGACGACTATCCATTCGTATACAAACGATCAAAATATTTTAGATGTGAAACATTCTAAAGACAAGCGTCGTGCACGCGCAGGTGCGATCAATATGATTCCGACAACGACAGGTGCGGCAAAAGCGATTGGTCTTGTATTGCCTCAGCTTATCGGTAAGCTTCATGGACAAAGTGTTCGTGTTCCGACTCCGGATGTTTCTATGGTCGACCTCAATGTTGTAGTTGGCCGTGATACTACAAAAGAGGAGATCAGCGCACTTTTCAAAGAAAAAGCGGCAACAGATCTTAAAGGTCTTTTGCTTGTAGATGAGCAGATGCGTGTTTCTCAGGATTTTGTAGGTTCTTCATACAGCGCAATCGTTGCAGATGATTTGACACAGGTGATCGGCGGTAATATGGTAAAAGTTATGGCTTGGTACGATAATGAATGGGGATACTCTTCTCGCCTTATCGACATGGCACTTCACATCAGTAAATAAGAGGATAGTTTAATGCAGTTATATACGATAAAAGAACTAGATTTAGCAAATAAAAGAGTGTTTATCCGTTGTGATTTCAATGTCCCGACTGATGAGTACAACAACATCACGGATGATCGCCGTATCCGCTCAGCGATTGCTACGATAAACTACTGTCTTGACCAAGATTGTTCAGTTATTTTGGCTTCACATTTTGGTCGTCCAGATGGAGCATTTGACAGTAAATACTCTCTCGCTCCAGTGCAAAGACGCTTGCAGCTTCTTTTAAAAAGAGATGTTCAGCTCTCTACAGATGTTGTCGGTGAAGATGCGATGCAAAAAGCAAAAGAGTTGACAAATGGACAAGTTTTATTGCTTGAAAACCTTCGTTTTGAAGCTGGTGAAACGAAAAACGATAAAGAGTTTTCAGAGAAACTAGCGTCAATGGCAGATATTTATATCAATGATGCTTTTGGTGTTTCTCACCGTGCACACGCTTCAGTTGAAGGTATCACTCACTTTTTTGACGAGAACTCGAAAGCTGCTGGATTTTTACTTCAAAAAGAGATTCAGTTTTTTGCAACACTGATGAAAAAACCTGCTCGTCCGTTTGTGGCTATTGTGGGTGGAAGTAAAGTTTCAGGAAAACTCGAAGCGCTTGTAAATTTGCTTCCTCGTGTTGATAAGGTCCTTATCGGCGGTGGTATGGCGTTTACATTTTTGAAAAAACTTGGTTATAACATCGGTGCATCCCTTGTTGAAGATGATTTGCTTGATGAAGCTGGACGTATTATGGATGAAGCGAAAAAACTTGGAGTGAAATTTTATCTTCCGGTAGATATTATCGCTGCGGAAAAATTTGATCCAGAAGCTGTCAGCAAAGCAGTAACATCTCAAGAGATTCCAGATGGCTGGATGGGCTTAGATATCGGGCCTGCAACTGTGAGACTTTACCGTGAAGTACTTAACAATGTTCAAACAGTTCTTTGGAACGGTCCGATGGGTGTATATGAGATGGAGCGTTTTTCACGTGGTTCGACAAAGATCGCTCATTATGTAGCAGACAGCTATGCGACGACTGTTGTCGGCGGTGGAGATACTGCGGACTTGGTACAACGTATCGGTCTTGATGAAGAGATGACATTTATCTCAACAGGCGGTGGTGCATCACTTGAACTTCTTGAAGGAAAAACACTTCCAGGAGTTCAGCCTTTGGTTAAACCGGTGATAGAAGAATGATTATTGCCGCAAACTTCAAGACAAACCTTACTCGTTATCAAACGAGAGAGTATTTCTCTAGCCTAGAAAGATTTATTCATGATAATGATGTGTGTCAAGAAGTTTTGGTTTTTCCATCTGCAACGTCGCTGTATCTACACAATGGTAAAGTGATAATGGGTGCGCAAAACGCTTATCCTGCAGAAAATGGAGCGTATACCGGAGAAATAGGAACAGAACAGCTCGATGAGTTTGCGATCAAAACTATTCTTATCGGACACAGCGAACGCCGTCATGTTCTGGGCGAAACTCAAGAGTTTATAGCTCAAAAGTTTGAGTTTTATAAGAACTTAGGTTACAAGATCGTTTACTGCATCGGTGAGCCTTTACATGTAAGAGAAAGTGGCGAAGTAAAAATGCTAGATTATCTCAATGCTCAACTTGTAGGAATCGATACAAAATATAAAGATCTAGTCATAGCGTATGAACCTGTTTGGGCGATAGGCACAGGACTGACTCCAACCTTAGCTGAGATAGAAACTCTTCACACGATTTTAAGCCTTACATGTAAGACTCCGATCCTCTATGGTGGAAGTGTCAAAGCAGAAAATGCGAAAGAGATACTCGCTTTAAATAATGTAGATGGCATCTTAGTAGGAAGCGGAGCATTAAAAGTGAACGATTTTTGCTCTATGATTTCAGATGCAGAAAAATTAAACAAATAAATTAAATAATAAGGAAAAACAAAAGATGGTAATGAAGGGCAAAAGAGGTCTTATAGTAGGATTGGCAAACGATAAATCAATAGCATACGGAATCGCAAAAGCATGTAGAGAACAGGGTGCAGAACTTGCATTTACTTACCTTAATGACGCACTAAAGAAACGCGTAGAACCAATAGCTGCAGAGTTTGGAAGTAACTATGTGTATGAACTTGATGTTGGAAATGAAGAGCATATGGCTCGTATCGCTTCTTTAGTAGAAGCAGATTTCGGCAAGATAGACTTTTTAGTTCACTCTGTTGCATTTGCACCAAAAGAAGCTTTGACTGAGCCGTTTATGAAAACGACTAAAGAGGCTTTTGATATTGCGATGAACGTTTCTGTTTATTCACTGATCGACCTTACAAACCGTTTAGAATCAGTTTTATCTGATGATGCGTCTATACTAACACTTAGCTACCTCGGCGGACCAAAATATGTAGTAAACTATAATGTTATGGGTGTTGCAAAAGCGGCTCTTGAAGCAAGTGTACGTTATATGGCAGTTGAGCTTGGCGTAAAAGGTCAAAGAGTAAATGCTATCTCAGCAGGTCCTATTCGTACTCTTGCAGCTGCAGGTATCGGTGACTTTAAACAGATCCTTACATGGAACGAAACAAACGCACCATTAAAAAGAAATGTAACGACTGATCAGGTTGGAAACTCTGCTATGTACTTACTGAGTGATTTGGCAAGCGGTGTGACTGGTGAAGTTCATTACGTTGACAGTGGTTATAACATCATGGGAATGGCGGCCGCTACAAAAGATGAAAACGGCAGATCTGTTCTTTGCTGGGATGTGAAAGAGTAGAGAATAATTCTCTACTTCCCGATCACTGGCATTTTGTCCATCTTCTCATTCATTGAAGGCTCATTTGAGGCCGGTTTATTTTTTATGTATGCACCCGCTTTGTCTACGTATTCCTGAAGAGTGAAGTTTCTACTTTCGTTTTCATCCATCTTTTTTATAGTCTCATTTTTATCAACAGTCGGTGTCCAGACACTTCCAAGCCAGCTATCGAGGGAACTTTGCATCGCTCCATCTGTTCTTCCATCATTTAATGGAGAAACTTTGCTGAGTGCTTCATTTTTTGTTGGAGACACTGGCTCCTCTTTTTTGACCTCTGATGCTTTTACTTCATCTTTGTGGTTAAACTGTTTGTCCGCATAGTCTTGCATGGTGTGTCCGCTGCATCCGCTAAGTGTGAGTGTTACATATGTAAACATCCCTACAGTTCCTAAAAATCTCATTTTTTCTCCTCTAATCTTAAATATATTTTAAACATTTCACAAGTATAACAAATTTTTTCTGTTTTACCATAATAGAGCATTTGTAATGTGACAAATATGTGATAAAAGCCTATAAATGGGGGTTTAATTGATAATAATAATCAAATAAAATTACAGAAATTTTTAAGAAATGTGTGATACAATAGCCTCGACAAAATATTAAAATAAGTCAAAGCTTATTTAAGGAGAATGAATGAAAATAGTTAAAATGAGTCTAGCGGCAGCGGTACTAGTAGGTGCATCTGCATTCGCAATCGACAATGTTAAAGTAAGTGGTGACGCTCAAGTTTTTTATAGCACGAGTGATGCTAAAGGTCAAATTAGTAACGCATTGAATAATGCTGCTTTAACTGATAAAGGAACACTATTCAGTAAAGATTCTTCTGCTGCTGATGCTGGTTTAAACCTTAATATCTCTGCTGACTTGGCTAAAAACAGTTTAGTAACTGTAAGTGCTGGTGCTGGTTATACAGTTCTTTCAACTTTAGGTTTAGAAAATAATATGGTGAGTAATGTATGGGGTGGCGCACACACAGCAAGTAATGTTACAACAAACAACACTGGCTATGGTTCAAAAGTTGATAATGCTAGCTGGATGAATGAAGCATGGGTTGCTCTTTCTTTAAATGAATTTTCAAAATCAACTGTAAAAGTTGGTCGTATGGAACTAGATACTCCATTAGCATTTACTGAAAAATGGTCAATTGAGAAAAATACATTTGAAGCAGCAGTATTAATCAATCAAGATATTCCAGATACGACTTTAGTCGGTGCTTATGTTGGCAATGGAAATGGCAATGAAATTTTTGGTACTGGTAATACAAATGATAATTTTGTTACAGATGGTGTTCATGGGAGACCAACGGGTAATAATGCTCAGAGTAATGTACAAACTCTAGGTCTTGCAGTGGGTCCAGTTGTAAATGCAAATGGTAACTTCACAACTTACGGTGAAAACGGTGCTTATGCTGTTGGTGCTATTAACAACTCATGGAAACCTTTAACTGCTCAAGCATGGTATTATGATGTATCTAAACTTGCTCAAGCTTACTGGTTACAAGCTGATTTAAAAGCTGATTCACTTGGTCTTGCTGGTGTAACTGCTGGTGCTCAGTATGCAGGAATTTCACTAGAAAAAGGAAGTGCATTTGCTGTTACAAATAGTATTACTAAAGATTTAAGCAATGATGTATATGCATTAATGTTAGGCTATGAAATGAAAAATATGTTTGCTGCTAAAGTCGCTTATTCAGAAGTTGGAACGCATGATCAAATTGCAGCAGGTTTTAATACAGCAACATCTACGGGAATGTCAAAATTATATACAGAAGCATGGTGGAACTATGGTCAAGTAGTGCAAGCAGGTGCTAAATCTTGGAATGTAACTGTTACATCTCCAGTAGCTGGTTTATTTGACGCTGGTCTTTATATCACTTCAGTAAATCAAAAAGCTTCAACTGATCAAGATATGACTGAAGTTGCTGTAACTGCTGGTAAAAAATTTGGACCACTTGATGTAACTTTAGCGTACATCAATTCTTCTTTCAACAACAAAGCTACAGATGGTACTGGTCTTCAAGACTCTAACATGGTACAAGCATACTTAACTCTAAACTTCTAATCAAAGTCTTTAGTTAAACCCCTTTCGCCCTCACGGGCGAATCCCTCAAAACAGTTTTAAAATCCCCAAAAGCAAAATTTTCAAAATACAAAAAAATCTTTTTTAGTGATAAAATATCTCCTTATAAAAGAAAGGTAAGCTTATGCATTCACTAACAATAAATATTGAAAATGAACTCTTAGTTGACAAAGTTGTCTGGCTTTTAAATCACTTCAAAAGTGATGAATTGGAAATAGTATCCAATGAAGATATAGAAGATTTGAAACTACTCAGTACAACACAAGATGAAGAAACAATTTCATTTGATGAGTATTTGAAAAATGAAAATAGATATTAGAAAAAGTGCTATTAAAGATTTGAAAAAGTGCTATTAAAGATTTGAAAAATATTAGCGAACCCTACAAAACAAAGCTACACGATAAAATTTTAGAACTAAAATCATTTCCAGATGTAGCCAATATAAAAAAATTAGTGGAGTACTAACCCAAAACCCCGTAACTAAATTCATATCTATTTCTTCCATTTTCTTTTGCTTTATAGAGTTTTTTATCTGCTTGTTTTAAGATATCCTCTTCGTCTAAAGTTTCATCTGCGACACATGAGACGACCCCGATAGAAATAGTAAGATATGCGCTTGCTTTGTTTCCTGCATGTTGGATCTTTAGTTCTTCAAGTGTATTGCATATTTTACTTGCGAGGGTTTGGGCATCTTGCGCACCGGTATCGGTTAGAAATACACCAAACTCTTCACCTCCGAGTCTGAAGACAAAGTCACCTGGGCGCTTGAGTACGGAGCGTAAACTCTTTGCTACATGTATAAGTGCTTTGTCCCCTTCAATATGCCCGTAAGTATCATTATATTGCTTGAAAAAATCTACATCGAGCATCATAAATGTGATCTCGCTTTTTACTCTTTTTGCTCGTTTTATCTCTCTATCTAGGACAATGTTAAAGTAGCGTCTGTTATAAAGATTTGTGAGTGAGTCTGTATAGGAAGCATTTTCAAGTTTTTTATTTGCTATTTGGAGTTTTTTTGAAACACTTTCTAGATCTGATTGGTCTTTTTGGATACTTCTAAAAACAATAAATAAAATGAGAAGGACACCACCGCTGACTAAAATGAGGATCAGTCCAAGTTTGATCTGAGTTTCATGATAGGAATTGATGAGTTCTTCTCTTTGGTACTGCGCCCGCTGGATCTCATACGATCTGAGTTGGGCTATTATCGTGTGAATATGCTCAATGTGAGAATTTAAGGTTTCGATAGAGAGATCACCCATATTGCAACCGTTTTGACAAGCTTGATGAAACTGACTTAAAAAGAGCTTAGTATCTGTGATCTCGTTTGCTGCATAGGTCACAAATGGGCGTTCTTTTGGGGTTTTGTAATGGTTGTGATAATCACTCCAATGTTTGTCTATGTCTATAAGGGCATTATCGACGGCATCTATCGCTTCTTGTGAGCTTAATAGATTCTCTTTTGCAAGGGTAAGATTTCTCTGAATATCTACATCATAAGCATTTAAGATCTCATCAAGAGTAACAACTGTGATAAAAGAACCAAAATAAAGAGCATCAATCTTTTTCTTCATAGAGATAAGATTGAGTGTTCCAAGCACACCTATGGTGAAAAGACCAAGTGTGATGAGGATGAAGAGGAAAAAGAGCTTACTTTTAAGGCGTAAAGCATCTATAAATTTCAAATAAGTCCCTTATCTCTATCTTCTGCAGTTATAAGAGAAAATAGCAAGTTTTATGCCAATAGAGCTGTAATAACTATTTTTTGTATGAAATAATCGGGAGTTTTTTACCCATAACGTACATCATGCCGCCGTTCATGTCATAAACATTGTAACCCAACTTTTGCGATAAAAATGATGAGACCATTTTTGTTCTACTTCCAGTATGGCAGATAAGAGCGAATGGTTTTTTTACATCCACTTTCGCTGAGAGTTCTTTGAGAAAAAGAGGGATATTATATCCTCCTTTTTCATCAAAAAAAGTGATAGGAATGGCACCTTTAAGAATTCCTGTTTCCTTCCATTCTCCCTCTGTTCGTATATCTACGATTGGAATTTTTTTACTTAAAAAAGCAGTATCTGGATAGATGTTAGTTACTTCTGCAAACAATGAAGTGATGAGAAATATAAGCAAGAGAAGAAGTTTCTTCATATAATGTGTCCTGTGAGTAATTAGTATATAATTATACTTTCATAAACTAATAATCAGGTAAACAATGTCAAATAAAATAGACTCTGCTGTAAGGTTAAAATATATTCGTGTTCTAGAAAGATTTTTGAGAAGTGTTATCGCTTATCTTTCCATTCCTGAGGGGATAACCAAAGAGGGATATAGCAAAAAGATAGAAAATAATCTCAAATACTTCCAAAAAACCCAAAGCGCCGTTTTATACAAGGGAGAATTTAGTGATCTGGAATCTTTAGTTAAAGAGATTATCTTAAAAGCTGATAGTGAAGAATCTATCGAAGAGTTGAAAAATGAGATCCTTTATAAATCAAATAAACTTGAAAAAACAAAGAATAATAGAAAATATAAAAAAGACAAACATAAAGCAGAAAAATTTAATGAGTGGTAATTTTTGAGTATAGATTTATAAGAATTTATGATAGAATTTAGTGAAGAAAGAATTGTGATAAAAAGGTGATGTATGGAATTTATGAAAAATACTAGTATTCATAAAAAGATGAACTATCTTCTTATGTTTGTTACTGTGTCAATATTTGCGGGGTCGATTTTTGTGTATTTGGTATTAAGTAAACTGGATTCTCAGTTTAGTGATCTAAAAGCTAAATATGTGGCAGGTGAGATGTATACGCTCTCTATCGAAGCAGATATGAACTATGTGAGTAGACTTGACAGAGATATTATGCTCGGTGGTGACTATGATAAAGATATAGAAAAGATATCTCAAAGAGTTGCAAAAGTTTCTGAAAGTTTTCAAAAGTTAAAAGAAACAGCAGTGGATGATAATGAGCGTAAACTCATAGAAGATTCACAAAACTCAGCAATGTTTTTTTTAAATAATGCATTTACACTCATGAAATCATTAACACCAAAACAGATTAGTGAAGACAAAGATGGATTGTATAAAAACTATAAAGCTACTCTGACTCCTCCTGCTGAAGCATCAAGAGCGAAATTTGCAAAAGTGATCGAGCTAAAACATAACGCTCTTGAAAGTGCAGTCAATGATATGTCCCAGCGCACTTCAATCTACAAATATGCTGCATTAATTCTTGGATTTTCTATCGGTATTATGGTATTAATCTTGTCTCAAGTGCTTGTGCATTCTATAGTAAAAGTTATCAAAAATTTTACAGATATGATGAAGCATGCAGCAGAGGGTAACCTTCAGCATCATGGAATTGAAAAAAATGAGCATACAGAATTTGGTGTTATGGGAATTGCTTTATCGTCATTGCTTGACCAGATTGAAGATTTTGTAAATCAGATCAATCATTCTATTTCCAAAGCATCTAAAGGTGATTTTAACGTTGAGATCCATTCTAATGCTATGAAAGGTGAGTTTGTGACAGCAATCACTCTTGTAAAAGGGAGCATAGATTCTATGAAAGCACAAGAGAGCAAAAAACAACAAGACAGTTTCAATGCAGAGATAAGCCAATTAAGTATGGGTGTCACAGAAAGTATGACTTTGATTCAAGAGGATCTGGCAAAAAATATAGAAGCTTTAAAAGGTGTTACAAACGCAACAAGATCTGCTGAATCTCAGGCTACCGATTCTAAAAAAAGTATTGATATTATTGTCGGTGAACTTGAATCACTGAAAGATCAAGTGGGCGTGAATACTCAAGCGATAGATGATCTTGCGACTCAGGCAGAAAATATCACATCAGTCATAGAGCTCATCACAGATATCGCAGATCAGACCAATCTTCTTGCACTTAATGCAGCCATAGAAGCAGCACGTGCGGGAGAACATGGCCGAGGTTTCGCCGTCGTTGCTGATGAGGTCAGAAAGCTGGCTGAACGTACACATAAAGCAACCGGCGAGATATCAGTTTCCATAAAAACTCTGCAACAGGGAATGAGCGATATTCAGATGAGCAGTGAAGCTATGAACAGCGTCGTTGAAGAGTCAACGGAGAGGATTTATAAGTTTGAAGAGATATTGACACAGCTTAGTAAAAACTCTTCTGGTATCGTAAAATCTTCTTATGGGATGGAAAACAGTATCTTTATTGTCCTTGCTAAAATGGATCACATTTTATATAAAGCACGAGCATATAATAGTATTGTCACTGCAAAACAGGTTCTTGCAGTTGTTGATCATCATGGATGCCGCTTAGGTAAATGGTATGATGGTGAGGGGAAAGAGAGATTTGGAACTACTTCTATATATGCACAGTTTACATCACCGCATGCAACAGTTCATAAAAATGCAAATACAAATATGAAGTTTTTAGATGCAACAGATCCTACGGCAAATATCTTAACACACAGAACAGAAATATTTAATAATTTTCAAGAGATGGAACACGCGAGTAAAGAGTTATTTACTTTGATGGATAATATGCTTCGCGAGAGTGCTAGACCAAACAGTTAGAGAGTTTCTTCTCTATCTGTTTCCTGCGTTTACTGCAAGTTGTGCCATTTTTTGAAAATGTTCCTGCACACTTTTTTCTTCCATGATAGTTACATCGAGAGTATTTAAAAAGTAATTTTGTGTTTTTTCATCTGCCATATTAAAAGTATAGATAACCCATTCATAGCTTACATGTAAGGATTTTCCATTGTCAGTGACTTCAAAGACTTTATAGAGATTTAACTCTTCAGTAGCAAGTGCGTTAAGAGATTTTTTGTAAAACATATTGACATCATAGTTTATGAGTGCTTCTAATTGTTCAAGACCAATTTTGACATCTGTCTCTTCAAAACCGTTTTGTCCGATAATGAGTGATGTTCCTAAAAAAAGCTGTTCACCGATAAAGTAGGGAGTCTGAGTTGAGATAAGAGCATTCGCATCCGTATAGATAATATGTTCATTTAAAGCTTGAGAATTGTCTACAAGAATAGAGTTGAAAAAAGTGTAGATACTGTTGACTTGTCCGTCAAAATCATCATTTGTGGTAATCATTTTAGTCTGTGGATTTATAGAATATGTTTTCATAAGAATGTTTTCTTTGTGAGTAAAGTGGTGAGACTCCAAACGGAGAGTTACCCTAGTGTGTTAATCCCTATCTAAGGGCCCTTAGTTGAGTATTATAGAGCATTTATACACAAGTCTCGTAAATCAAATTTAATGTATGGATTCTACTACATTTAGGCTCTCTAGTCAAGCATATCTTGCAAGATAATACTCTGTTGATATTCGTATTGTCTAATGTGACAAACAGAGTAAAAATGCTGTAATATTTCGATATAAAATCTTATATCAAAACTCTTAAGGAGGATTGTAAATAGAATGTTTGAACCAAAATTTTTCACATTAATTAAAAATGGCATTTCAAGAGAACAGATTTTTGCGGATATGATTGCCGGTACAATTGTCGGTATTGTGGCATTACCACTTGCCATTGCTTTTGCTGTTGCCTCAGGCGTTTCGCCAGAAAAAGGGATTATTACCGCCATCGTTGCAGGTTTTATAATATCACTCTTGGGTGGAAGCAAAGTACAAATCGGTGGTCCTACTGGCGCTTTTATTATTATCTTATACGGGATAATTGAACAATACGGCATAAATGGGCTTTTGATATCGACCATAATGGCAGGAGTGATCTTAATTCTGTTTGGACTATTTAAATTAGGGAATTTATTAAGATATTTTCCGCATCCATTGATTGTTGGCTTCACAAGTGGAATCGCTTTGGTTATTTTTACAACACAGATTAAAGATGCTTTAGGATTAAATATAGATAAGCTCCCATCAGCATTTTTTGAAAAATGGATTGTTTATATTGAGCATATCAATAATACTAACCTTTATGCTTTAGCCATCACTGTCGGCACCATTGTCATAACTACCAATTTTAAATATATTACGACTAAGATTCCGGGTTCCTTTATTGCTATCGTTTCAATCACACTTTTAGTTCACTTTTTTAATCTTCCCGTTACAACGATAGAGACATTTTTTGGCACAATATCCAATAGCATAACTTTTTCTCTTCCACATTTTGAATTGGCTAATTTGTCTACATATTTGGTTCCTGCATTTATTATTGCTTTATTGGGCGGTGTAGAATCTCTTTTATCGGCAGTTGTCGCAGATGGAATGATAGGTGGAAATCATCGCTCTAATACGGAATTGATCGCTCAAGGTATAGCAAATATTGTTACACCATTTTTTGGTGGAATTCCTGCGACAGGAGCAATCGCAAGAACTGCAACCAATGTAGAAAATGGCGGAAGAACACCAATAGCTGGTATAACACATTCTTTAGTTTTGCTTTTAATTATGCTTCTTTTTATAGATTCTGCAAAACTTATACCAATGTCTTGTCTTGCGGGAGTTTTAATAGTAGTTGCTTATAAAATGAGTGAATGGAAATCTTTTATATCCATTTTAAAGGGTTCACCATTTGATTACATCGTATTACTCTCTACTTTTATACTTACTGTACTAGTAGACTTGACAGTTGCTATTGAAGTTGGAATCGTATTATCAGCACTTTTATTTATGAAAAGAATGGCAGATGTTAATGGTCATGAACTGGTTGTAAGTGATGATATAGAAAACTATGAAAACCTTCCACAAGGGATATCTGTTTATGAAATTGGCGGTCCTCTGTTTTTTGCCTCAGCAAAACAATATGCAGAACTTATAAAAGAAAGAGGTATCTCATCTAAAATATTAATTATCAGAATGAGACATGTAAGCTTTATAGATTCAACAGCGCTCCATAATTTCCAACAAACTATAAAATTACTCAAAGATAATGGTACGGTTGTATTTACTTCCGGTACAAACGACAATGTTTTTAAAGATTTACAAAAAGATAATATTGTTTCATTGATAGGGGAAAAATATATGCATAGAACATTTGCAAGAGCAGTTGCACAAGCTAAAGAGCTGCATAAAAGATACGATGAAGAGTAAAAAGTTGAAATTTTATAAAAATGTTTAAAATAGGAAAGTTTAAAGAAAAAGTGGTGACTCCAAGGGGATTTGAACCCCTATGGCAAGGATGAAAACCTTGAATCCTAACCATTAGATGATGGAGCCACAATTGTGGTTGACAAAGTTTGCAAATAAATTTGCGGTGGTGTCCCGTGATGGATTCGAACCATCGGCCACATCATTAAAAGTGACGTGCTCTACCAGCTGAGCTAACGAGACAGAAACAAACACGGATGTTTGTGGATGGGAATTATAGTAAAACTATTTTTTAAAGTCAAGCATTTTTTTAAAAGATTTGTTATTTGTGCGTTATTTGGTATTTATTTACTTCGACTAAGTTATACTACACCTTATAATAAATACCCGTAATAGGAAAAAACTATGATTTCTAAAATAAACGAGATAAAAAAAGAGGTCGCAAAAGTCGTCATAGGTCAAGAGAAAATGATAGACGGACTCCTTATTGGACTGCTCTGTGAAGGGCATGTTCTAATCGAAGGTGTTCCCGGACTTGCAAAGACAACTACAGTTAAAGCGCTCTCTCAAAGTTTGGGTTTAGACTTTAAACGTGTTCAATTTACACCAGACTTACTTCCTTCAGATATTTTAGGTGCTCAGATTTATGATCCCAAAACAAATGAGTTTAAAATTAAGCACGGCCCTGTCTTTACAAATCTTCTGTTAGCCGATGAGATCAACCGTGCTCCGGCAAAAGTACAATCAGCGCTGCTTGAAGTGATGCAGGAGCGTCAAGTGACGATAGGTGAAGAGAGTTTTAAGCTCTCTCCTCCATTTTTTGTTATGGCTACGCAAAATCCTGTTGAACAAGAGGGCGTATATCAGCTTCCAGAAGCTCAACTTGACCGTTTTATGCTCAAGCTTGATGTCGGTTACAATACGAAAGAAGAAGAGTTAGAGATAGCAAGACGTATTTCAAGTGGTTTAAATGAGCAGATAAACACAGTGATCAGTCATGAAGATCTGATAGAACTCAAAGAAGCAGTAAAAGCTATCCATATAGATGCCGAGGTTGAAGAATACATGATCTCCCTCGTAGAAGCATCTCGCAATCCTAGTGCTTATGGACTTGAAGATATTGCAGAGTATATTCAGTTTGGTGCAAGTCCTCGTGTGAGTATTGATATGTTCAAAGCGGTAAAAGCGATGGCATTTTTAAGAGGAAAAGATTTTGTAACTCCTGTTGATGTGGCTTATATAATCAAAGAGATTATGCATCATCGCCTAGTTCTCACTTATGAAGCTGAAGCAGAGGGAATCACTACAGATTCTCTCATCGATAAAATTGTCAAAATAGTTCCGATTCCTTAAGAAAGCATCATGAGTAAATTAAAAAAGATACTCGTTCGTGCTCGTCGTCAGGTCTTTAGCGAGATGAGCGGAAACAATCCTTCTATCTTTAAAGGTGAAGGATATGACTTTGTAGAGCTTCGTGAGTACATGCCCGGAGATGATATTCGTCATATCGACTGGAATATCACAGCCAAGATGCAGACTCCATATATCAAAATCTTTAAAGAAGAACGAGAGCTTAACGTTGTTGTCGCAACGATGCTCAATGGAAGTGTCTACTTTGGAAGTAAAAAATTTAAGCAAGATGTGATTGCAGAGCTTGTAGCGTTGCTGAGTTTTTCTACTCTGAAAAATGGAGATCTGCTGAGTTCTTACATCTTTACGGATAGGATGATTAGCAATTCTAAGCCGACGAAGAAGATGAGCTTTGTAACAAAAAATGTCGCTCAAGTTTTAGAGTTTGATCCGCTTCATCAAAAAGCGGATTATGCTTTAATGGCTGATACTCTGTATAAAAGGTTGAAAAGAAAGTCGCTTATTATTTTGATAGCAGATTTTTTTCAGGTACCAGATTTAAGAGTTTTGGCAAAAAAACATGAAGTCATTGCCATAATTGTACGAGATAAATTTGAAGAGCATCCGCCTGTTATGGGGTTTTCTTCTTTGATGGATCCTGAGAGTGGGTCAACATTAGAAGGTGATTTTAATGAAAAAAGTGTCAAACACTACGCCGCAAAAGTCCACGCACATGATAAAGCTTTGTATGAAAGTTTGAGAAATGCAGGGATAAGATTTACGAAAGTTTATACCGATGATGTGGCAAGTGTGAGTTTAAAAAGAGTATTTGAGAGAAGATAATGAATCCAGATGATATAAAAATAAGAGACATAAAACCACTTTTAGAAGTACCAGACCATAGTTTGTATTTTTTTATTGGCGTGATAATTTTTTCTTTATTGGTACTCGCAGGTGTATTCTACTTGGCATTTAAGTGGATGAAAACAAAAAATCGCCTCAATCTTCGAAGAAACACCTATAAAAAACTCTTACATGTAGACCTAAGCGACTCAAAAAAAGCAGCTTACGAGATTACGAGATATGGGCTTGTATTTAAAGATGATTCGCCTAGAAATGAGGAGATGTACTTTAACCTCATAGCTCGGTTAGAAAGATATAAATACAAAAAAGATGTTGGACCTTTTGAGTATGAAGAAAGAAGTTATCTAGAACTTTATAAGGGCATGATTGATGTTTGATGGTTTTTATTTCGAACATCCTAGATTTATCTTTGTCATCTTTTTTTTCATAGCTTGTGCCTCGTTATGTCGGATGAAACTTCCCTCTTTTTACTTTCCCCACTCGCAAAGCTTCGCAAAAGATACAGTAAGTCGCTCAAACTTGCTTTTTATCCTCAAGTGGATTTCCATTGTAATGCTCATCTTCGCATTTATGTCTCCTGTGAAAGATCAGCCTTACGAGATGGCGCCAAAGGAGGGTTATGCGATAGCCCTTATCTTAGATACTTCAGATTCTATGAGTATGCATGGGTTTGACAGAGGAAATGTGGACGCGACAAAATTCGATGCTGTTAAAAGTATTGTCAAAGATTTTATCGCAAAACGGTTTGATGACAACATCGGTGTAGTTGTTTTTGGTGCTTACTCTTTTATAGCATCTCCTTTGACGTATGATAAAAATATTGTTCAAAAAGTAGTTGATCAGCTTTATATCTCCATTGCAGGGCAATCTACAGCTTTGTATGACTCTTTGGCTCAAGGTGTGGATTTGCTGAAAAACTCTAAAGCAAAGACTAAAATTGCCATCCTTCTGACAGATGGATACAACTCCCCAGAAGCGACAAAAATACCTTTACATGTAGCGCTTGAGATGGCACAAAAAGAGAAGGTCAAAGTCTATACTATCGGTATAGGAAATGATGGAGAGTTTGATCAAGCCCTTTTAACGCAGATCGCAACTACCACTGGAGGCAAAACTTACGGGGCAGCTGATGCTTCAGAGTTAAAGTCTATCTATAACGATATAGACAAACTTGAAAAATCAAAGATCAAATCTCAGAATTTTTCTGATGTACAGTATTTTTATTTTTATCCACTTTTTTTCGGTGTGCTCAGTTTGATGTTATATGTATATTTGATAAATAAAAGGGGATACGAATGACCTTTTTGCATCCTGAATTTATCTATTATATGTTACCTCCGCTTATTATTTTATTTGCACTTTTTTTATCACAAAAGGAGAAGCAAGCAGTTTTTTTCTCAGAAGAAGTGATGGAAAAACTGCGTGTAAACTCTAAAAGATTGAGCCTTCGCGCGAGAAATGCTCTTTTCTTTATCATCGGTCTATTACTTATCCTTGCTCTGGCCCAGCCTGTTATTCCCGATGGAAAAGTACAAGTGCAGGCAAAGAGTGCAGATATCATGATAGGGCTTGATATCTCTGATTCTATGCTTGCCACTGATGTATATCCATCACGCCTTGAGCTTGCAAAGCATAAGATACTTTCCCTTCTTGCTCTTGCTCCAACTGAACGCATTGGCGTTGTGGCATTTGCAAAGGCAGGTTATCTTGTGTCGCCTCTGAGTTTTGATCATGACGCGGTTTCTTTTCTTGTCAAACAACTCTCTACAAATTCGATTACAGAAAAAGGGACGGATTTTGTGCAACTTTTCTCAGGCGTTGAAGAGAGTATGAAAGATCAAAAAAAACGTTATTTACTGATACTCAGCGACGGTGGAGACGACAGCGATTTTAGTGAAGAGATCGCTTATGCCAAAGAACATCATATTACAGTGTTTGTACTTGGCATGGGAACTTCTGCGGGAGCGCCTATCAAATCTGACACTGGCTTTGTGATGCAAAAGGGAAAGATCATCATCTCTAAGCTTAATCCTTCTATCTCATCACTGGCTACGCAAACAGGCGGTGTTTACATCGAAGGTGTGAATTCTGATCGTGATATCGAAAAGATGCTCAGTGAAATAGAAACAAAAGTACAGCAAAAAACACTTAAATCTCAAGAGATTACAAAATTTATACCACTCTTTCATATTCCTATCGGATTCGCTTTGTTTCTTTTACTTTTAGCAATCAGTTCTATGGGTAAACGTGAAGTTGTGCATGTGCCAAGCGCTTTTATTATTGGACTTGTTTTAGTGGCGAGTACACCATCACATGCAGGACTTTTAGACTTTAAACTCCTTGGTGATGCAAAAAAAGCGTATGAGAATGCTGATTTTCAAGAGAGCACTTCTTTGTATAAAAAATATCTCAAAAATCATGAGAGTTCTGAAGCGAATTATAATCTTGCATCATCACTATATAAAAATAAAAAATATTCTGAGGCCGTAGATGTTTATAAAAAAGTAAACTTTACAGATAAAAGCAAGCAAGCAGGAGTTTTATATAATCTTGCAAACAGCTATGCAAAATCAGGCGAATTACAACAAGCTGTGGACACGTACAAGCAATCACTCGTACTCAAAAGTGACGAAGATGCAAAAATAAATAAAGAGATCGTTGAAAAACTTTTAAAAGAACAGCAAGAGAAAAATAAGCAGAATAAAGATCAAAATAAAACAGAGCAAGATCAGTCAAATAAAGAGAGAAATAATCAAGACAAAAACCAGCAAAACAAAGATCAAAAAGACCAAAGCAAAGAGAATCAAGATAAAAATCAGCAAGACAAAGAGAAGCAAAACAAGCAGGATCAGCAAAATCAAGAGAGTAGTGCAAACAAGCCAACACAAAATGGTATGAGTAACAAAGAGGAGCAAAAATGGCTTCAAAGGTTAAATTCCGGAACTCCAACGCATATGTATAAACTAGGTTCAATGAAAACACAAAAGGATAGTAAAAATGAAAAACCTTGGTAAGATAATAGCAACTTTATTTTTAAGTACAAATCTTTTTGCAGGTGTGACTGCCGATGTCGATCAAAGCGCTATAACTCCAGGAAATATTGTCAATTTTAGCTTACATATCAGCGATATCAGATTTCAAAAACCATCCATTACTACGCTTTGCGGAGTGAGTGTTTTGGGTACTTCATCTCAAACAAGCATCAATGGAGTTAATGGAAAATTCACCAAAACACTCACGCTTACATACAGTTTTGCTCCTGAACACTCTTGTGTTATCAATCCTATTTTGATTAAAACAGACAACGGAATTCTCAAAACTGCACCTATCAAGATCGATGTCAATCCTCTTTCAAAAAATGCAAAAGAGAAATTTTCTCTGGAATATATGAGTGATAAAAAAGATGTTTACGTGGGTGAGCCTTTTAGCGTAACTCTTACTTCAAAAATCCGCCGTGATATGAAGGTGCTTGATTCTAAATTTGAGGCATCAGATATGAATGGATTTTGGATCAAAAAACAGCAACAAGAACCTGATACTGTGGATGGTGACTATGTTGTGACAAAGATCACTTATGTTATTGCCGCACAAAAAGCAGGTGAATTGATACTTAAACCGGCGACTATGAGCCTAGCCCAGCAAGCGCTTAAAAATGATTTTTTTGGCGGTGTAGGAAATGATGTAAAATGGAATAGATATATCTCAAACAGCTTACATGTAAACGTGAAAGCATTGCCAAGCGGCGTGGATCTTGTTGGAAGTGATATTAAACTCAATATGAGCATAGATAAAATAAAGGTCAACCAAAACGAAGCTGCAAATGCAACTCTTACTTTAAGCGGAGCTGCGAACTTTGAGGATATCGGAGCGTTAAAACCTTTTGTGGCAAATGTTTCGGTGTTTGAAGATGATGCTAAAGTTGAGCACTTTATAAAAAGTGGGGAGTATCATAGTCAGTACACGAAGAAAATAGCATTTGTGAGTGAGAAGAGTTTTACAATTCCGTCAATAGAGATCAAATATTTTGATACTTCAACACATGAAATAAAAATGCTTCGCAGTGAATCCTTACATGTAGATGTTGTTGGTAATAACGGTGCAAACACAAAAGATGAACCACTCAAAATCGAAAAAGGAGTTCTGCAAAATCCAAAAACATTTTTAGAAGATTTTTCTGAGTTCACTTATATCGCGATGGGAATTTCAGCTTTTATCGGATTTTTACTTGGCGTAGGATTTATGATCTTTAAGCCGTATTTGCGCAGAGAAAAAAGTGAAGCACCAGTTTCTCACAAAGATACAAAAGCACTTCTTGCTAAACTTATAGAGTTTAAAGAAGATGATGAAGTGCGGGAAATGATAGAGATTTTAGAGAAAAAAGCTTATCTTGGACAGAATGTGAACATAGACAAGAAAAAGCTCCAAGAGCTAAGAAAAAAGTATAAGTTTTAAGAAAAAATATTATAAAGAGTATTTGCATCTTGCATCTCTTTATGAAGTTTTACCCAATCTTCATCTTTGATATGTTGCTTGAAGTTTTTCAGTTCTTTTTCAAAAAGTTCTATCGCTTCAAGAACATTCCCTTTATTTTGTTTAAATACATCCTCCCACATCGCAGGTGAGCTTTTCGCTAGACGGCTCATTGAGCGAAATCCGCCGGCTGCAAGAGTTAAGATATCATTTCTGTTTTCTTGTCTTATCACGGTATTTGCAAGGGAATAGGAGATAACGTGCGGCATATGGCTGATAAATGCTGCATGACGGTCATGCTCATGCGCGTGCATGTAGCTTATCTTCATACGAAGTGTTTCAAAGAGTTGTATGGCTACCTTTTTTTGATGCTCTCCACTCTCTTCAAGATCACAAAGTACCACCACTTTATCAGTATAAAGCTCTTCTATAGCCGCATATGGTCCAAAAAATTCTGTCCCAGTCATAGGATGTGCGGCTACAATATTTTCACGTATCTCGTGAGGAATAGAGTTTACAATCTTCTCTTTCGTCCCTCCAAAATCAATGACAGTGGTATTCTTAGGGATATCTTTTAACTGTTGGATGATAGAGATGATGCCATTAACTGGGACAGTCAGGATAATGATGTCACACTTCTTGATCTCTTGGAACTCTACAATTTGCTTAACAAGACAGAGATCAAGAGCCTGTTTTTGGTGCTCTTGATTATGATCGCTACCGACGATTTCTTTTATAAATGACATATTTTTTAGACTCAGTGCTAATGAACCGCCCATTAAACCAAGCCCGATTATTCCAACTCTCATAATTTCTCTTTTTTTATTTCAATGATACACTGAAAATGCTTTTAACTAACGTAATATTAATCACATTCAAGGTAAAATCATTATTCAAATTATGCAAATTTAGGAAATATATGAAAATAGTCTTTTTGGCGCTTGCCATGTTAGAGGGAGTCACGCTCTACGCAGATAAAATAAAAGAGATAAATTATGACAATTTGTTTCATATATCTAAAGATGTAGCGATGCGTATGGTTGATTTGGAAGTTGGTGAAGATCTTGATGACAAAAAAGTAGATGACGCTATAAAAAAATATTTTGATCAGGGATATTTTGAAGATATCTATGTCACAAATGAAGATGGCAACGTTACTTTTCACTTTAAAGAAAAACCGATTATCTCAAAAATAGAGATTAAAGGCTATAAAGATGATGACAAAGATTTTCTAAACGATGTTGTTATGATTAAGCGCGGTACACTTTATGATGAGCAAAAGATTGAAGCGGCTAAAAAAAGAATCATCGATTCACTCAATCATGAAGGCAAGATAGACTCTGTTGTCGAAGTGGAAAAAGAGGTTCAAGAAAATGGCAGTATTCATATCAAGTTTGTGACAAACGAGGGTGAAAAGATTATTGTTGAAAAGATCAAATACAGCGGTATGAATAGATTCCAAGGCAGTGATTTTGATGATGTAGTCGCAAATAAACAGCACCAGTTTATAGGATGGCTATGGGGCAGAAACAGTGGAGATTTAAAGATCGAAGACCTTGAATATGATCCACTTCGTATGCGCGATTACTATATGCAGTTTGGATACTTAGATGCAAAAGTGGACTCTCCATTTGTGAGAGTAAATTTTGATCATTATACAGGTGAAATGAGTTATCAAGTGACAGAGGGCGATGTATATCGTATCAGTTCAATCAACATTGAGCAGACAAAAGATGTCATTGACAATGCCAAACTTGTAGAGCTTTTAAAGCTTGTGAAAAATGAAGCTTTTAATATCAAAACTTTTCGTGAAGACTCTGAGAGAATCAAGACAGCTATTGCCGATCTCGGATATGCTTTTGTAAATGTTATGCCTGACTTGAAAAAAGATAAGGATAAGCATACTGTAGACGTTATCTTTAAAGTTGTTCCCGGTGAAAAAGTGCATATTCGCAATGTTGTTATCTCTGGCAATACTCGTACGCTGGATCGTGTCATCAGACGTGAACTTTATCTTGGACCGGGAGATATGTATTCTTTGACAGACTTAAAAGATTCAAGAAATGCTCTTGGGCGTCTTGGATATTTTGAAAGCAATACGATCGAAGAAAAACGTATCGATGACCATACGATGGATCTTATCGTAAAAGTGAAAGAAACTCCAACAGGAAATATCCAACTCGGTGGAGGATATGGAAGTTATGGCGGAATCTTGCTAAGTGTGTCCGTAAGTGATCGTAATATATTTGGATCAGGACTCAATGTCGGAGTCAAGCTTGAAAAGTCTCAGCTTACTCATAACTACTCATTTTCCATCTCAAATCCAAGACTTAACGACAGTGATTTTAGTGGAAACTTTTCACTTTATCAGTCTTCAACAGAGTATACAGACTATACGGTGGCAAGTAATGGGATCAGTCTAGGTGCGGGACATAAATTTACAAGAAACATCAGCGGATATCTTGGGTATAACTACTCTAAAAACACCTATAGCAATGTTGATGCTAATGCAACTTCCCTTTATGGATCATATTATTTTCAAAGCTATTCAAAAAGCTCTGTTATAACAAGTGCAAGTTGGGATTCTACGGATGATTATTACCTTCCTCGTGAAGGGTTTACAGCAAGTCAAAGTGTTGAAAAATCAGGACTTGGCGGAGATGCTGACTTTGTAAAGTTTGCTACTACATTTGGAAAGTATTATGGGCTTAAAGACTTAGTTGGTTTTGATGCCATCTTTAGATACAAAGCAAGATTTAACTATGCTATGGATACAGGATATCTGCCAATCGCAGAGAAATACTATATGGGTGGTATTGGAAGTGTTAGAGGATATACCTCTTATTCCCTTGCTCCAAAAGACAACAATGCAACACTAATGGGTGCAAACGAAACATTCTCAAACAGTGTTGAGGTAAGTTTTCCTTTAGTTCCAAAAGCAAAAATGCGTCTTGTAACATATCTTGACTGGGGATTTATTGGTGATAAGTCTTTAACTGAGATTTCTCGCGGTGGCTATGGACTTGGGCTTGAATGGTTCTCTCCAGTTGGACCGATTCAGTTGATGTTCGCAAATCCACTTGGTGAAAAGCCGGGTGATAAAGTATCACACTTCGAATTTACGATGGGACAACGATTTTAGAAGTTAAAAGGAGTAGAGTTTAAATAAACTCTACTTTGATCCCCTTTGGAAACTGCAGATTTTTTACACTCTCTTTTACAAGATATATATTTTCTTGTGTGCTTACATGTAAACAATTTTTATCAAATGAGAATTCATAGCTTAGGTTTCGTGGTCTATGTGTCAGTAGCGCACTTGAGAGAGAAATAATAAAGCTTAAGAACTCCGCTATTGTTTCATCCGGCAAAATATTTTTATACTCATCAAAATGTGCAGATGAAGGTGCTCTTCTTTTGGCAAATTTAGTCAATGTTGCTATAAGCATAATCTCTTTATGCGTAAATCCATACTCAAGAGCAGTTTGAATCAGATAATAGCTGTGCTGATTACTTGAATAGTTGTGAAGCATTGAGCCAATTGGCGAGAGTTTTGCTGCGATAACAAGGTCTCTTTTGTATTTTTCATCGATATTGTATGTTGATGCTGTGAGCTCAAAGATCTCTCGCGCAACTTTAGCCATCTGGTTTGAATGATTTGCATCGGTGATATAAGAGTCTAAAAGATATCTCACAGATGGGTTGAAGTTTACAGGAAAAAGCTCTTTTTGGTGTCTTAAAAGGTCGCTGAGATAAACACCTTCTCTCACACCTACGCCACTGGTGATAAGCTTTGAAATATCACTCTTTCTTTTTAAAAGTTCTGAGATAATGAGACTTCCTGGTTTGATAACATCATAACGATCAGCTTTAATATATAAACGTCTTAAACCTTTTTCGTTTGCATCCATCACTTTGTCTATAAAAATAGACATCGTTTTTGTTGAGAACTCAAATGCATGAAGTTTGTTGAGAGGATACTTGATATCTTTCATGATAGCATTGGAAAGAGCCCGAAAAGTTCCACCAATCCCCATAAGGCTTGATGTAGGTATATCATTTAACTTATCAAGTTCTTTATTGATGTAGTCTCTTGCACCTTCGATATCACCTTTGTCAAAATAAAGTTCTTTGAGTCTTACTGTTCCGAGTTCAAGTGAAAGGGTATTTGTGACTTTTCCATCGATAATATATGAAAACTCAGTAGAACCTCCACCAATATCAATAGTCAGTGCATCAGATTTTGGCAAAAGGTTACAGCAGGCGATTGCTCCATAGTGTGCTTCTTTTTGTCCATCTATCACTTTAATATTGAGCCCAAGACCATTTTTTACTTGTGAGAGAAACTCATTTTTATTTGGAGCATCACGCAAAGCTGAAGTTGCAACGCAAAGGATTTTTCTAGCCTTATAGGAAGCGGCTATATGTAAGAAGTTTTCAAGCGCGTCGTAGGTTCTTTGCATCGCTTGGTTTTGGAGATTGCCACCATTTTGGTAAGCATTTTCAGGAAGCCGTACTCGGCTTTTTACTTCATGGATCAGATGAAAAGCAAAACGGCTTGTCTTCTCATAGATCACCATCCGGGCCGAATTGGACCCTATGTCTATGACAGCCGTTATTTTTGCCAAACTATTCCTCTTCTGCTAGGATTGCTTTATATTTATATTGAAGTTCTGCAATAGTCTCAACGTTATCCTTATCGAGAACAATACATTCAACTGGACATACCGCGATACAAGCTGGCTCATCATAAACACCCACGCACTCAGTACATCTGTCTGGATCAATGTAGTACAGTGGGTCGCCCTCTTCAATAGCAACAGTTGGACACTCCTCACGACATGCATCACATGCAATACACTCGTCATTTATTAGTAAAGCCATTCAAAAACCTTATGATTATTTTATAAGTTCGATTTATATCGAAATATACCTTTAGTTTATTTGAAGTGTAACGGACAGCAGAGTTTGGAGATAATAGTCAAGCTTGCACTTGTTCCACTGTTGGCGTCTGTTCTATTTTTAAGTTCGATAGTTGCACCGATAGCATCAGCAGCACTTTTTGCCAAGAACAGACCCAAACCAACGCCGCTTTTGTTGCCTTGACGCTTAAAAGGAGCAAAGAGATCAACACTCTCATCAATCCCACAACCCTCATCAAGAACCTCAATAACCAGCCCAACATCGTTTTGAAAACTGTTGATATACACCTTTTTTTCTTTGGGAGTAAATTTAAGAGCATTTTGTAGAAAATTTTGAACGATCTGATTTAAAAGACTTACTTGAAGAGTGGCCATAAAGAGATCAGGCTCAAAATGCATGATAAGTTCTTTGTTTTCATTGTTCGCTAGAAGCGTAAAATCTCTTGCTTTTTCGCGTAGTACAGAGATGATATCAACCTCTACCGGTTTTTCTAACTGTGCACCCTCTTGACGACCAATATTAAGGATATTTGAGACGATGTGATTCATATCATCAACAGCTTTGTTTGTCGTCTTCAAGGCTTCTATATACTCTTCAGGTGTACGTTTTTTTATAAGTGTGACTTGATTCTTGAGTTTGATGACGGCGAGGGGAGTTTTGAGTTCATGCGCAGTTCCGATAAAGAGTTCTTTTTGGTATTTTACAAAGTTTTGTACTCTGTTTATAAGGTGATTGATGGTCAAACCAAGTGGCTCAAACTCTTTTGGAAGTTCTTCGATTTTTATATTTTGCATAAGATGTTCATTCATATTTGAAAGTCTTCTTGAGAGTGTATTCACAGGAGCAATAAGCATCTTAGAAAGCCCTATTGCATAAAGAATAATAAGAATAAAACCAACTGAATTGATGATAAAAATGGAGTTTAGAATGTTATTTAAAAGTTTTTTTGTTGGGGTGATATCTCTTGTGATTTTTAAATAACTCAAATCCTGAAGTCTGAGAGGATAGATAAGTGTTAGATAAGTTCTTTCATCTTTTGTTTTTTCATACATATCAACATATTCAGGTTGAGCCTTGAGATGTACAAGTTCGACTGAGAGTCCCATGAATGTTTCAGGGTTGAGCATCGTTGCATCGGAAATGGATTTAAAAGATGCAATATTTTGTGCAAATTTTATGAGTTCATCTTTTTTTTCATTATAGATTGATCTCTCTATATAAAGATAAGCAAAGGATGTAAAGATTAAAATCAAGGACGCAGATGCGACGATAAGCTGTATAAAAAACTGTTTTCTGATACTTCTTCCGAGGAGCATAATGAAATCCTGTCATATTTAAAAGGTGCTAAATTGTATCAAAATTATAGTGAAAGAGTCTTACATGTAAGGAGTTTGATTTTGAGAAGTTATAATAGAGTTTAGAGAGCTTTTTGCTCTCTAAGCTTGTAGTATTAGTTGATTTCTTTTGGAAAACAAAATCTGTAACCACGACGACGAACTGTTTCGATAGTAGTGATTCCAAGTGGTTTGTCCATTTTCTGACGAATTTGGTTGATTGCAACTTCAATAACGTTTGGAGTTACAAGCTCTGGTTCTTCCCAGATAGCATCAAGTAATTGCTCTTTTGACACGATTTGATCACGGTGACGAGCAAGGTGAGTTAGTACTTCAAAAGGTTTTCCTTTAAGTTCTATTTCTTGCTCTTTATAGATGATTTTTTCCTCTTCAGGATTGATAATCAAATCATCAATCTCGATGATTGTGCTTCCGCCAAAACGTAATCTAGCTTCTAAACGAGCAATTAAAACGTCAAAGTTAAACGGTTTACGGATGTAATCATCAGCACCTGAACGAAGTGCTTCAATTTCGCTCTCATCATCATCACGAGCTGAGAGAACAACTACAACAGTTTTTGGCGTATTTGTTTTGATGCTTGATATGATATCAACACTGTTGCCATCTGGTAGCATCCAATCCATCAATACTAAATCATAGTTACGGATATCAAGATAGTACTCGCCATCTTTTAGGGTTTCTACAACGTCACTTTGGTAGCCAAATTCTTTTAGCCCCTCTGCAAGCATTTTATTTAAAGTAACTTCATCTTCTATAATGAGAATGCGCATATTTTTAAGTTCCTATAAGCGAAAAATTTGCGAAATGATATCATAGTTTTAGAAATATTTAAAGTTTTTTTCAATTTTCTTTAAATATTCTCTAAACTTAGATTAAGAAATGGATCTCTAAAGGTTGTAGATATTTTATACAACAGCTCTCAAAAAAGGGCGAAAAAATCTTCTATAATTGCTTTATGGAAAATTTATTATTAGCAATCTTTTTAACCCTTGCCATCGCAACGGTACTCAACATTATTCTCAAAAGATATGGAGTCTCACATATTATAGGTTATATTCTCACAGGAACTGCCATCAGTTATATCTTTGGATTTAACGGGCTTTATATCAATTCTCTGGACATGGTTGGAGAGTTTGGAATTGTTTTTTTGATGTTTACCATCGGACTTGAACTCAGTTTTACAAAAATAAAAAAGATGAAAGAAATCTTACTTGCAAATGGCTTGATGCAAGTGCTTTTTAGCGTGATTGTAATTTTTTTACTTTCATACTATCTTTTTAAACTGGATTTCAATACCTCGCTCATCATCTCTTTGGCATTTTCTCTTTCCTCTACAGCGATTGTTCTTACATATTTGAAAAAATCAAAAGATATTCTTACTCCTTATGGACAAAAGTCGATGGGAATTCTTATTTTTCAAGATTTAGCAGTGATCCCTATTTTACTTTTAATGACATTTCTCTCTCATGATAATCTTTCACTCGGCACAGTTCTTGTACAAACATTTTTTTCAGCAGTGATCGTTCTTGTATTTATGTTTACCATCGGAGAAAAGATAGTTGACGTCTTGCTTGGATTTTCAGCAAAGACTCAGATCGAAGAGCTCTTTTTAGGATCGGTTTTTTCTATTGTACTTGGAGCTTCGCTTTTGGCACACAGTATGGGATTTACCTATTCTCTTGGTGCGTTTATCGCGGGGATGATTATCGCAGATACCAGCTACAATGTAAAAGTAGAATCAGATATCGCAAGTTATAAAGATCTTTTGCTTGGTGTATTTTTCTTTGGTGTTGGAACAAAGATAGATCTACTTTATTTTTTACAAAATCTTCATATTGTCATTTTCATTTTTATTGTGGCGATGCTTTTTAAAGCTGCTGTGATCTACACTATTATTCGAAGAAAAACAGATAAAAATACTGCCGCAAAAACTGCTTTGGCTTTGGCTCAGATCGGCGAGTTTTCGTTTGCGATCTTTGCTCTGGCGGCAACTGATAAATTAATATCTCAAGAGATGGCAAGCTTTTTGATTTTGGTAAGTGTGATCTCGATGATACTCACACCGATGATTTTGAGTAATATTTATAAACTCTCCTCTTACTTTGAAAAAGAGTTTTATGAATCAGACGTTATTACACCTATTGAGCAAAAAGATCACATTATTATTGCTGGATTTGGGGCGTTAGGAAGAAAAGTAGCATCTGAGTTACACAAAAGAGAAGCGAATTTTATCATCATCTCTGATAACCTAAAACATGTACTTGTAGCTCGAAAATCTGGATATATGGCTTATTTTGGACACTTAAATAAGTTGCCCGTTTTGGAATCTTTGGCAGTGGAAGAAGCAAAAGCGATTATCATAACAGTAAGCAGTGAAGAAAATAAACGTCTGATAAGTCAAGCAGTACTTGATTTTTCTAAACACGCTGATATCATCCTTAAAATCGATAGTCCAGAAGAGAAAAAAAGTATGAAAGATCTACCTGAAGTGGAGCTTGTAGATGCGAGCTATGAGATATCAAAGCTACTAGTAAATCACGCCTTAAAAGAGTAGTCTTGAAAATCACTTACACTAACAACGCAATCAGCGAGTATTGAGGGTTTTGTAATCTTGATAAAAAGTGTTGCGATATTTTTGTAGTGTTCTTTTAAAAGAGCAAAAAGATAAAGTAAAGCCTCTTCGAGAAGTTCAAACTTTTGCTCTTGCATCGTAAATTTTATAAGCTCTGCCACCTCTGCATAGTTGATGAACTTTGTTTTATAAGTGTACTCGAGTTTAAGATTGACGATCACATCCTGCGGTGTGACTCTTTCAAAATCAAGAATCCCGACTATACATGCAAAGTGTAGATCTTCTATATAGACTTTCAAATAACGCGTTTCTCTTTGCCTTGAAATACTCTGATAATATTTGGAATATGTTTATAAAACAAAATAAATCCTATCAAAAGCACAGGAGAATGCGCCATGTCAGGATGGATATAAAAACTAGAAATGATAAGTGCGAAAAGCCCTAAAAGTGAAGAGAGTGAAGAGATCTTTAATGTTTTTGCAAAAACAAACCAAGTCACTAAAGCGATGAGTGTTTCAAGCGGAAGTAAAAAAAGCATTACACCCATTCCCGTTGCAACACCTTTTCCACCCTCGAAGTTTAAGTAAGGACTAAAACAGTGACCAATAACCGCTAAAACAGCGATGCCCCACATTGTTGCGTCGCTTACATGTAAGAGATAGGCGACTGCTAAAATCGCCATACCTTTTAAAGCATCAAGCGCAAGTGTTGCAGCTCCTAGTTTTTTCGCTAACTTTGGATCTTTTTCTTTGACAACACGAAGGACATTTGTCGCGCCTATGCTTCCACTTCCTGCCGCTTTAATATCAACACCTGCAAAAAACTTTGCTAAAAGAAGTCCAAAAGGGATCCCTCCCACGAGATATGCCGCTATAAAAAGCTGACCATTTAAACTAAATAAAAAATCCATCATTATTAAAAATCCTTCTATTTTTGATACGGGAATTCTACAAGAATTATTATTAGAATCTGATATAATTTCAAAATTATTGATTTTTAGGACTAACAAATTGAATTATTCAACTGAAGAATTAAAAGAAAAAATAGAAGAATTAAAAGCAAAACTGAGTGTAACAGTGGTTGCACATTTTTACCAAAGAGACGAAGTTTTCGAGATGGCTGACATCGTCGGCGACTCTTTGGAACTCGCGAAAAAAACACAAGATGATGACGCGGAGTTTGTACTTTTTTGTGGTGTTGGTTTTATGGGTCAAAGTGTGAAAGTTTTAAGCCCAAACAAACGTGTTGTGATGCCAAAAGTGGCGTGCTGCGCGATGGCGAGGATGATAGACACAATTTACTTTGATGAATCTGTCGCATTTCTAGAAAAAAACGGCATCAAAAAAGAGAATATTTTACCAATCACGTACATTAACTCTAACGCTGAGGTTAAAGCAAAAGTGGGTGAAATGGGTGGAATGGTCTGTACAAGTGCCAACGCGAAAATCATCATTACAAAAGCATTACAAGAGGGCAAAAAAATCCTTTTTGTGCCAGACCGTTGTCTTGGACAAAACATTGCAAATCAGATGGGTTTAAAATCTATGATTATCGGGCTTGGTGGTGATCCAAAAGAGTGCGACATTATCTGTTTTGACGGTTTTTGTTCAGTGCATCAGCTTTTTTCAGTGGATGATATCGAGTTTTATCGTAAAAAATATCCAGGAATACTTATCGCTGTGCATCCTGAGTGTGATCCTTCAATCTGCGATAGAGCGGACTTCGTTGGTTCAACCTCTCAGCTTATCAAGTACATAACAGAGTTGCCAGAAGACCAAAAAGTAGCTGTTGGAACAGAGTTTAATATGGTCAACCGTCTTCGTCCAAAAAATACTTACATCCTCTCATCAACAAAACCTGAATGTCCGACGATGAATGAAACGACTTTAGAAGATGTGTATCTTACTTTAAAAGCAATTGATGATGGCGCACCAATCAATGAGATATTTATAGATGAGAAAACGCAATACTGGGCAAAAATCGCACTAGAAAGAATGATGGCGCTATGATAGAAGAGTTTGTAAAAGCTGTTTTAGCTGAAGATGTTGGACGCGGCGATCTGTATGCACTTGTAGAACCCGCGCGCTCGGCAACTGCAAATATCATAGCAAAAAGCGATGGCGTTGTTGCGGGAGTAAAATATGTGGATGTTTTAGCTTATTTGGAAGGCTTACATGTAGAGTGGTTTAAAGAAGATTCGCAAGAGTTTGCGAGGGGCGAAATCATTGCAAAAATCAGTGGTTCTTCGCATGCTCTTTTACGCTCTGAACGAAGTATTTTAAATATGCTTTTACATGCAAGTTCTATTGCAACACTCACAAGAAAATATGTCAAACTCATCCAGCCTTATGGCACTAAACTTCTTGATACGAGAAAAACACGTCCGCTTCTTCGAAATTTTGAAAAATATGCAACAAGAACAGGCGGAGCGACAAACCACAGAATGGGTCTTGATGATTGTTTGATGCTTAAAGACACACACCTAAAAACTATTGAGAATCTCGATGAATACATCAAAACGGCACGAACAAAAATACCCTTTACATGTAAGATAGAAGTCGAGGCTGAAAGCTTTGAGATGGCAGTATTAGCGATGAGTGCGGGCGCTGATATCGTGATGTGTGACAATATGACGCCCCAGCTGATGCAAGAAATTGTGAAGTATAAAAAAGAACATTATCCGCATATCCTTTTAGAAGCAAGCGGAAATATCTCTTTAGATACGATAGAGAATTATGCGGCAACAGGCATCGATGCCATCAGTAGCGGCTCACTGATTCATCAGGCAAACTGGATAGATCTTTCAATGAAAGTCGAGTAGGAATTTTACTAAATGGCTGAAGACGAAGGCGAAAAGACAGAAGTTTCATTTTTATGTTTAAACGAAAAAGGAATTCATCCCTTTTTCTACGCTAAAGCCGCTATGGCTACTAAAGTAAAATCTTTAAAAAGATTTTGTGTGTTCATCTTGGGAGATTTAAATGGCTGAAGACGAAGGCGAAAAGACAGAAGAACCCACCTCCAAGAAGATAGAAGATGCCAGGGCAAAGGGGAATGTTCCTAAGAGTCAGGATGCTTCAGGAGTTTTAACACTTTTTGCCGCAATTTTGGCAGTTTTGATGCTTTTTAATTTTATGTCAGAGCATGTAGTATTTTTAACAAAATATTATTTTTCAATGCTTGGTAATACAGAACTCACTCGTGATACTCTTATGAATATTGCAATCGTAACTGCAAAAGAGTTTTTCATCATTTTTCTTCCTCTGTCTCTCATCGTTGCTATTTCAGGAGTTTTAGCAGCACTTGCTCAGTTTGGTTTTTTGTTTAATGCAGATGCAATCGCTCCAAATTTTTCTAAACTCAATATTATCAGCGGTATGAAAAACCTTTTTTCTCTTAAAAAACTTGTAGATGGGTTAAAGATCACATTGAAGTCTTTGACTACGCTAGGTATTGGCTTTTATTTCTTCTTTCTCTACACAAAAGAGCTCCCAACAGTCGTGCTCTTTAGTTTGCATGATCAACTTTCTTGGATGGTGCATAAGGCAATTATCTTAGCGGCAATCATGTTATTTATCATCGGAATTTATGCGGCTATTGATGTTGTCCTTGTCCGAAAACGTTACTTTGATGGTCTAAAAATGAGCAAACAAGAGATCAAAGATGAGATGAAAAATATGGAAGGAGATCCACTTATCAAAGGGAAAATTCGTCAGATGCAGATGCAATCAGCGAGAAAGCGAATGATGGCCTCAGTGCCTCAAGCTGATGTAGTTATCACCAATCCAACTCACTATGCTGTTGCAATTAAATATGATGAGAAAAAGGGTCATGCCCCGGTTGTTTTGGCAAAAGGGATGAATCATATGGCACTCAAGATTAAAGAGATCGCTCGTGAAAACGGCGTGCATATTGTTCAAGATCCTCCTCTAGCCCGTGCATTATATGCTCAAGTAGAAGTAGAACGTGAAATTCCAGAAGAGCTCTTTGCTGCAGTTGCCGAAGTACTGGCATATGTCTACAAAATGAATAAAAATTAGCCTATAATTGCACCATGAAAAATCCAAAAATCATTGAAACTATTGAAAAAGCAAAACATGTTGTTGTGATTTCTCACGTCAATCCTGACGCTGATTCTCTCAGTAGCGCCTCTGCCGTTTATACTTATATGTTAAAATTGCACAAGAAGGTTTCTTTTTTTTGTGCATCGAAAAATATAGACGAAAAATTGAAATTTTTACCATGGGTAGAAAAACTGCGGGATGTTTTTCCTGCAGATGCGGATCTTGCGATCAGTTTGGATTGTGGAACACATACGAGAATCGGTACAGAAATTGCTGTTGATCTTATCAATATTGACCACCACCAGAGTAACGATGCGTATGCGAGATTTAATATTGTAGATCCGGATGCGATCAGTACGACTCAGGTTTTGTTTGATTTTTTTAAAGCAAATGAGATATCGATTAACCCTAAAATGGCAACGGCTCTTTACGCGGGTTTACTTGATGATTCATCCAACTTTTTAAGTAAAAAAACTGATGAAAAGGTTTTTGCAATGGCGAAAGAGTTATGTGAACTTGGAGCTGATGTCAAAACATGTAGCGAATATATCTCAAAATATATGTCACTCGCGGCTTATCGTCTTAAAGGTGCTATGATGCTTTCGATGAACTTGCATCAAGATGGCGAGATTGCGCTTTTACATGTAGACCAAGAGATGATGCAAAAATATGGTGCAAGAGCGAGTGATTGTGAAGCGGCGTTAGAAGAAGCTTTACACCTGCCGAGTGTTAGAGTGGCTTTGTTGCTTCGTGAAAATAAAGACAGGACACTCAAAGGATCGCTCAGAAGTGATGGCAGTGTCAATGTGAACAATGTTGCAAATATTTATGGAGGCGGTGGACATCCCCATTCATCAGGATTCACGCTTAAGACAAATGATACGCAAGACGTTATAAAAGAAATAATACAACTCATAAAGGAACACAAACAATGAAACAAAGAAGAGACTCATCATCGCTTATAACTTGGATATTTTTTCTATCACTGATAGGGGGAGCTATATTTATTTATACATCTTCCATGTTTAACCGTAATGCACCAGAAGTTAAGGTTGACAAAGATGGGTATTGGAACCTCAAAGATCCTTTACATGTAAACATAAAAGATCAAAGTGGAATCGTTGAATATTCAGTGACGCTTAATGTTGACAATCAGGATTATGTGATAGCGAATGAAAAATTGATGAAAAAAGAGAATAATGTTTCTATGGACGTTATACCTCCAAAACAGCTTTTTAGACTTAGAAGCGATAAAGCAAAGATTACGATTACAGCGAGAGATGCTAGTAAATGGAACTTTTTTCGTGGCAATGTGACTAAGCAAGAGGTTAATTTAGTTATTGATTCTAAAAGACCTGTTGTAACGGATTTGACTAATTCCTATGCGATTGAAAAGGGTGGGAGCGCACTTGTTATTTTTAAAGCAAGTGATGAGCATCTTAAAAGTGTAAAAATCAGTACAAATTTTGGAAAAGATTTTTATGCGCAGCCGTTTGTGAAACCGGGATATTATATCGCTCTTATCGCATGGCCGATAACTCAACCTAACTTTAGAGCGACTATTGTAGCTGAAGATATGGCTGGAAATAAAGCAGAGGATTATGTGAGACTTTACCTCGTTGACAGACAATACAAAGTATCAAATATGGAAGTGAAAGATGCATTCCTTGATGGAAAAATTGCTCAACTTGGAGATGAATTTCCAGAGACTGCAGGTGTTAGTGATAAGCTAGAGAAATTTAAACTTATCAATGAAACTGTACGAGCAAAAAATGAAGATCTTATCCATAAAATAACTTCAAAAGTAGACCAAAAGAAGATGATAATTGATTTTAGCATCAAGCCTATGTATCCTCTTGTAAATGGTGCGCCAGTTGCAAGTTATGCAGATCACAGGATCTACTCATATAATGGAAAAGTGGTTAGTGAAGCGTATCATATGGGACTTGACCTTGCGAGTGTTCATCAGGCAGATATTCTAACTCAAAATCCTGGGCATGTTGTGTTTGCAAGTTATAATGGACTATATGGTAATGATCCGATTATCGATCACGGACTTGGACTTTACACACTTTATGGTCATTGTTCAAGTTTAAATATAGCAGTCGGTGATGAAGTGAAACCAGGTCAAATCTTAGGAAAAACAGGTATGACGGGATATGCAATGGGCGATCACCTACATTTTGGAGTTTTGGTTCAGGGTGTGGAAGTTCGTCCTGAAGAGTGGATGGATACACGTTGGATGAAATTAAATATTGAAGATGTCATCAAGGATGGAAAAAGTATCATCGAAAAACAATAGTCCTATAATTGGGTTATAATTCTAAAATATATATTGCTTAGGCAAGAATCAAGAATGAAAGAATAGGAACTTGAGTTATGTACCAAACAACTATTAAAAAACCTGTTTCACTTGTTGGAATAGGTCTTCATCGCGGAAATCCAGTCAACTTGACCTTGGAGCCGCTCGAGGCTAACAGTGGCATTGTTTTTGTAAGAAGAGATGTCGGTGTTTCTATTCCACTAATCCCACAAAATGTTGTCGATACAAAGATGGCGACAGTTATTGGTAAAGATGGATTTTCTATATCTACAATCGAGCATCTTTTGTCCGCTGTATATGCGTATGGAATAGATAATCTCAGAATCGTTGTTGATTCAGACGAAGTTCCTGTAATGGATGGAAGTAGTGCAAGTTTTTGTATGCTTTTAGATGAAGCAGGCACCCTTGAACAAGATATCCCTAAGCGTATTATGGTCATTAAAAAAGATATTGAGATTCGTGATGGTGATAAATATGTCAAACTTTCTCCATCAAAAGATCTTCGTTACGATTTTACTATTAAATTTTCTCATCCAGTGATAGAACATCAGGCGTATGTTTTAGAGTTTACAAAAGAAAACTATAAAAAAGAAGTTGCTCGTGCTCGAACTTTTGGCTTTTTACATGAAGTTCAGTATCTCAGATCAAAAGGCCTAGCGCTTGGCGGTTCTTTAGAAAATGCAATTGTTTTAGATGAAAAAAAAGTTTTAAATCCTGAAGGACTTCGTTTTACTGATGAGTTCGTAAGACATAAAATTCTTGATGCCATTGGCGATATGAGTCTTATAGGGATGAATTTTATCGGCAATTATGAAGCTCTTGCAGGAAGTCATCATCTCAATCACATGTTGACCTTGGAGCTTTTAAAAGATCCAGCAAACTATGAGATAGTTGACATCGTTGGGGTAAAAGAGAAAGAATACGCAAAAGCATATGCATAAGAAAGATATTGATCTAGTAGTTTTAGCACTCAGTTCTCCAATAATGTTTGGTATTTATGAAGATAACAAGCTCATTGACTCTGTTATTACAGAGGAAAAAAGCTCTGAGGTGCTTCCTCAGATATATGAGAATTTGCAAAAGAAATATAAAATAAATAATCTCTTCTATGCAAATGGTCCGGGAAGTTTTATGGCTATTAAAGTCACCTATATTTTTCTAAAATCGATTTCAGTTTTAAAAAATATACCACTATTTGCTACAGATGCATTTTATTTTAATCAAAATAGTCCAATAAAAGCAGTTGGAAAGCTCTATTTTGTTAAAATTTCACAAGAGATAAAAGCGGAAAAATTGGATGAGCCACTCTCTTCAAAATTTACGTTGCCAGAATTTTTAAATTACAATGATTTTGATAGCAATACGGTTCCAAATTATGGAATCGGTGCCCTCGGATAAGGAACAAAGTGACTATAAGTGTACCAGCAACAAGCGCAAACTTAGGACCAGGATTTGATTCACTCGGTCTAGCCGTAGATCTTAGAAATATAGTTGAGTTTCATCCTTCGAAGTTTTTCAGTATTGCCATAAAAGGTGAAGGTGCGAACAATCCAAGACTTAAAGGCAATAACCTTTTTGTAAGTATTTTTAACGAGCATTATGAACGTTTAACACAAACGAAACAGACTTTTAAATTTACATTTTTCAACCAAATTCCTATGTCAAGAGGACTGGGAAGCTCTTCTGCTGTCATTGTAAGTGCAATTTCTACTGCGCATGAGGCAGCCGGAGTAAAAGTCTCAAATAGAAGAATACTCAATCACGCACTTGCATATGAATCTCATCCAGACAACATTACACCTGCGGTTATGGGCGGTTTTAATGCGGCTACTATTGAGAAAAATAAAGTTTTTTCACAAAAAAAACATATGCCTGATTATCTTAAAGCGGTTGTTGTTATCCCAAATAAACCGATCAACACTTCCAAATCGAGAACACTGTTGCCAAAGTCCTATTCTAAAGAGAATGCGGTCTATAATCTTTCACATACAGCAGTCACAACTGCCGCATTTTTCAATGAGGATTGGGAGATGTTACGTCTTGCTACTCAAGACAGATTTCATCAAAAGATCCGCATGAAGATGATGCCGGAGCTTTTTACAATACAAAAGATAGCATACGATAGCGGTGCATTGATGAGTACGCTCTCAGGAAGCGGTTCAACGTTTTTTTCAATGGTCTATGACCAAGATGCTGCGGCATTAAATAATAGGTTTAAGCAAAAGTTTCCAGATTATGAAGTAAAGACTTTGGATTTTGACAATAACGGTCTCGTTGTTGAGCGCTAGTTTATAGAAAATTGAAGCAATATTTAGATACAATGCCGAAAATTTCCAGCAATCCTACTCGAATGTGTATAACCTGCAGAGATAGATTTCCGCAATATGTGTTATTACGTTTGAGATGCTTGGATAAGTCACTGCAGCATTTTACAAATAGTGGACGAAGCTTTTATCTTTGTCAAGAGTGTTTAAAAAATGAAAATAAAGTCGTAAAATCGTTAATGCGACAATGTAAAATGAGTGATATGGCAAGTTTGTCTAACCAGTTAAAGGAGATTATAACTCAGAATGGAAAAAGTTAGAGTACACGAAATAGCAAAAGAACTTGGTATTACATCAAAAGAGGTAGTGAAGAAAGCTACAGATATGGGCTTGGATCTAAAAACAGCGTCAAGCACAGTATCGATGGAAGAAGCTGAGAAGATAGTAAATTATATTATGAATGGTGCGGAAAATGAAGTAACTCATGAAGCACCTAAAGAAACAACTCCTAAAAAAGAAGAAGCAGTTGAACCAATGAAAGAATCTGTTAGTGATATAAAGATTCAAGAAGTTAAAAAAGAAACTGTTGTAGAACAAGTAGAGATCGTAGAACCTGTACTTAGTTCTGCAATTGTGGAAAAAGAAGAGAGAAAAGGGCCAATCACTATGGTCGCTCCTGTGAAAACTTCTGGACTGAAAATTGTTAAAAAGAAAAAGCCAAAAGTTGAAGAAGAGATTTTTAGTGATTCTCATGATGATAACGCCTTTAAATCAGTTTCTAGTTATGGAAAAATGAGTGCTGAAGCCTTGGCTGAACTCAATGCTCGTAAAAAGAAAAATAAAGCGGCTGCAGTTTCATCATCTTCAACAAAGAAACAAACAGGCGGGATGAAGCTTGATATCTTTGGTGAATCTTTAAGTGAACTTTCTATGGATTATGAAGATAATCAAGTAGAACTTGTTGATCTCAATGCAAGTCATAGACCAGAGATTAAAGCTGAAGAACCAAGAAAACCAAGAGAGCCAAAACCATTAGGAAGAAATTCTGGTAAAAAGCAGGGTGCAAATAAACAACCTCGTAAAGTTTCTCGTGATAAACGTAAAAAATATGTCAAAGATAAAATGTCAGATGAGATCGTGACCCATGTTGAGATTCCTGAAGATATCCGTGTTTATGAGTTTGCAGAGAAAATAAACCGTCCAATGATTGAAGTAATCAAAGTTCTTTTCGATCTTGGTTTAATGATGACCAAAAATGACTTTCTTGGAAAAGATGAGATAGAGATTTTAGCTGAAGAATTTGAAGTTGAAGTAACAACTATCGATCCAAAAGATGCATTTAACTATGAAGAGTCTTATGAAGAAGAAGTGATTGAGAGTGATGAAGATCTTGTAGAACGTCCTCCTGTTATTACAATCATGGGTCACGTCGATCATGGTAAAACTTCACTTCTTGATGCAATCAGAAGTGCAAAAGTTGCAGCAGGCGAAGCTGGTGGAATTACGCAACATATCGGTGCGTATACGATCAAACAAAATGGCAAATGGATCACATTCTTAGATACTCCAGGTCACGCGGCATTTAGTGCAATGCGTCAACGTGGTGCAAATGCGACAGATATTATTATTATTGTTGTTGCTGCAGATGATGGCGTGAAACCTCAGACTATTGAAGCTATTAATATAGCAAAAGAATCAGGTGTGCCTATCATCGTTGCTTTAAACAAAATGGATAAAGAAAACGCAAATCCAGATATGGTCAAAGGTCAAATGGCAGAACGTGGCCTTAACCCAACTGATTGGGGCGGAGATATCGAGTTTATTCCTGTGTCTGCAAAAAAAGGCGACGGAATTGATGACTTACTTGAAAATATCCTTTTAACTGCAGAAGTTTTAGAGCTTAAAGCAAATGAAACAACAAATGCGAAAGCGGTTGTTGTTGAGAGTTCTTTAGAAAAAGGGCGTGGTCCAGTCGCTACTGTTATCGTTCAAAATGGTACTTTAAGAGTTGGTGATTACGTTGTTTGTGGACAGTCTTATGGACGTGTCAAAGCGATGATAGATGATAAAAAAGCACAGATCAAAGAGCTTAAACCAAGTCATACAGCTGTTGTTGTAGGTTTGAACGAAGTCCCTTCAGCTGGTGAGACGATGATAGCTATGAATTCTGACAAAGATGCTCGTGAATACGCTCAAAAACGTTATGAGTATGAAAGACGTAAAGAGCTTTCACATAGTACGAAAACTACTCTTGATGAACTTACGTCATTAATTGCAGAAGGAAGATTAAAATCTCTTAAAATCGTTCTTAAAACTGATGTTCATGGTTCACTCGAAGCAATCCGTGGGGCACTTTCTGAACTTCGTAATGATGAAGTTAAAGTAGAAGTGATCTCAAGCGGTGTTGGTGGAATTACTGAAAATGATGTCGAGCTTGTTGCAAACAGCCAAAATACGGCGCTTATTGGATTTAACGTTCGTCCAACAGGTATCGTAAAAGCTGCTGCAAAACAAAAAGGTGTTGATATCAGAACATACTCTGTTATCTATCAACTTATTGATGATATTACAGGAATGCTTACAGGTATGATGTCTCCTGTATTTACAGAGACAAATACGGGTCAAGCAGAAGTTCGTAATATATTCAAAACACCAAAAGGTGCAGCTGTTGCCGGATGTGTTGTTGTTGATGGTAAACTTGTCCGTGGTGGTTTGGTACGTGTTATCCGTGATGGCGTTGTTGTATTTGAGGGTGAACTTACTTCACTTAAACGTTTCAAAGATGATGCTGCTGAAGTTACAAACGGTTATGAGTGTGGCGTTGCTATTAAAGGTTACAATGATGTTGTCGTTGGCGATGTCATCGAAACATTTACAAAAGCTGAGGCGAAGGTTACTCTGTGACTCCGGCTCAAATCAAAGTAAAACGCACCGAGTCTATACTTCAGGAGCTAATTCCTGAAGCCTTTAGTGCACTCAATGATGCGAGAATGCACGAACTAGATGTTGTTGAAGTAAAATGTTCTCATGGAAGAAGTGATGCGAAAGTGTACATTGATCCTCATTTTTATACTCCAGAAGAGAGAACTTTTTATATGAAACAATTAAAAAAAGTAGCTCCAATCGTAGAAGATTATTGTTTAAAAGATCAGGGATGGTTTAAAGCTCCAAAGCTAACATTTGAGTTTGATGATCAACTCAAAAAAAGTCAAGGATTGGAAGATCTTTTTAAACGCATAGAAAAAGAGAGAAAACATGAGTCTTGAAAGTGATATCAAATCAATAGTAGAATCAGTTGGTCTAAGCTTATATGATGCAATCATCACAAGTGAGCATGGCGAGACTATTTACAGAGTAAGTATAAAAGACAAAGAAAACAAGGGTGTCAGCATGGATAGATGTGTGAATATCACGCATCTTATCTCTCCACTTCTTGATGTTACACCTCCAGTTTCAGGTGATTATAGACTTGAAGTTGGATCTCCAGGGATTGAGAGAAAGCTTACGAAGCTTGATAATTTTATCAATTCGATCGGTGAAAAAGTGAGCATCCTCGCAAAAAATAAAGAGAAGTTTAAAGGTGTCTTAGTGGATGTTAAGGGCGAAGATCTTTATCTTCAAACTGATGATGTAGAAGTTGTTGTACCTTTAAACAATGTTGTTAAAGCTAGTACTTACTTTGAATGGTAATCGACGATAATTTCTTTATGGAATTAGCGCTTTGTGAAGCATGGAAATTCCAAGTTCTTACTTACCCAAATCCGGCTGTCGGATGTACAGTCGTAAATCACGAAAATGAACTCTTGGCAGTTGAAGCTCATCAAAAAGCTGGTGGACCTCATGCCGAGGTTTTAGCACTTCAAAAAGCTTACCTTAAACTTACAAATGATGAAAAAATCCTCTCTTTAACTGCTTCTCATGAGATACACAATTATCTTTTAACTCATCATAATGGCTGTTTTAAAGATGTGACTTTACATGTAACGCTTGAGCCTTGTTCGCACGAAGGAAAAACTCCATCTTGTGCAAATCTTATCGCTTCACTTGGTGTTAAAAGCGTAGTGATTGCATCAGCAGATAAAACAGATAAAGCTGATGGCGGAGAAGAAATTTTAGTAAATTCAGACATCTCTGTTTCCCATTCAGCTTTACATGTAAGAAGCAATGCACTTTTAGAGCCTTTTACAAAATGGACCAAAGAAAGATTTGTATTTTTTAAATGGGCTCAAAGACTTGATGGAAGTGTAGAAGGTGGAGCTATCAGTTCTTTAGACTCAAGAACACTTGTTCATAAAATGCGTTCTGTTTGTGATCTTCTTATTATCGGTGGAGAAACGGTACGAGTTGATAGACCAACGCTTGATGCAAGACTCTGCACAGGTAAAGCGCCTGATGTTTTGATAGTATCTCGCAGCAAAGAGTTCGATAAAACTATTCCGCTCTTTGAAGTGCTAAACAGAAAAGTACATATCGAGAGTGATTTTGAAAAATTGAAAGATTATAAGTGTATTATGATTGAAGGCGGCTCAACTATGTTTGAGTTAAGCAAAAATTCTGTAGATTACTATTTGAGTTTTATTGCTCCTAAAATGGGTGGAAAAATATGTATGAATCATAAGGAATCTCAGTTTGAACTCTTACATGTAAGCAAAGAAGCAGAAGATCTTTGTCTCTGGATGAAATTAATATAATAAGGTTTTTGGTATGGAAAAACAGGAAAAAATCGTATCGATGTTTGATAATATTGCACCGACTTATGATACGGCCAACCGTGTGATGAGTATGGGCGTGGATCGAAGCTGGAGAAAAAAAGCTTGTAATTTAGCTTATGATTTCAACAGTGGCAACAGTGTTGATGTGATTGTCGATGTTGCATGTGGAACTGGTGATATGATGGATTACTGGCGTAAACAGGCACTAGTTTGCGGTGTTGCGATTGGTAAAATCGTTGGCGTTGATCCATCAAACGGGATGCTTGATGTTGCAAAAGTAAAGTTTCCAAATTTCGAATATCACACCGTAAAAGCAACAGAGATCCCCTTAGCTGATGAGACCGCAGACATTATCAGCATCACTTACGGGATTAGAAATGTTGTGCAAAGAGTTGAAGCACTCCAAGAGTTCAACCGTGTTTTGAAGCAGGGCGGTTTGGTTGTTATATTAGAGTTTATGAAAAATGAAAACCCATCCCTTTTAGGTAAAGTAAGGGATTTCTATATGAATAAAATCTTGCCAAAAGTAGGCGGTTTTATCTCGAAAAATCTTGAAGCGTATGAGTATCTTCCAAACTCCATCGAGACTTTTTCTACAGTTGAAAATATGCAAAATGAACTTATAGATGCAGGGTTTGAGATTTTGTATACGAAAAGCTTCTCCATGGATATTTCAACACTCCTTATCGCGCGAAAAAAATAGATGCACACGCTTAGCGTTTCATCACTCAACGAGCAGATCAAGACGCTTATAGAGAGTAGTTTTGTCCGTGTTTTCGTTGAGGGTGAACTCTCTCGCATCACTTTTCACAACAGCGGACACATCTACTTTACTCTCAAAGATAAAGATTCCTCGATTAAAGGTGTGATGTTTAAAGGCAACGCAAGTAAGCTAAAATTTAGACTTGAAGAGGGACTCAAAGTGCTTGTCGATGGCGCTGTAAGTGTCTATACTCCAAGAGGCGAGTACCAAATCAACTGTTTCATGATAGAACCCTCAGGTCAAGGCGCGCTCGCTTTAGCGTATGAACAGCTCAAGCAAAAACTTTTTGATAAAGGCTATTTTGATCCTTCAAGAAAAAAACTGCTTCCAAAATTTCCAAGCCGCATAGCACTCATCACTTCAGCTACGGGCGCGGCTTTGCAAGATATGCTCCGTGTGGCAAATCAAAGATATAGAGCTTTAGAGATTGATATCTATGATGTACTAGTGCAAGGAAATAACAGCGCGCAAAACATCGTAAACACCTTACATGTAAGCGATACAAAAGGGTATGATATTATCGTACTCTCTCGTGGCGGTGGAAGTATTGAGGATCTTTGGTCGTTCAATGAAGAGATTGTTGCCGATGCTATATTTCTAGCTAAAACGCCAATAGTCTCAGCCGTTGGGCATGAGATAGATTATCTTATCTCTGATTTTGTGGCAGACCTTCGAGCGCCCACTCCAAGTGCCGCAATGGAGATGATTCTTCCAGATACAAATGAGCTTTACCAAACTTTGGATGCTATCGCTCAAAATTATCATAATGCAATAAGTTCTAAAATATTTAACGCTTCTCAAACGCTCTTACATGTAAGAAAAATGTATGAGCAAAACTCCATTGAGCAACAGATAAAACAAAAAAAAGCTGAGATTATCCAGTTAAAAGAGCGCTTTTCTCAAACAATAGAGTTCAAAATGAGAAACTTTTTTGAGAGGATAGAACCCTTTCATTCAAGGCTTTCTCATCAGATACAAACCATTTTTTCTCAAAAACAAAATAGGATGAATGCTATCAGAGAAAATCTCACCGCAAATAATCCGAAAAATAGAGTAATCTCAGGTTTCGCGCAGATCAGTAAAGAGGGAAAAGTTGTATCACTTGAGGCTTTACATATAGAGGAAAGTTTTGAGCTGATGAATGAAAAGATGAAAGTCACTTCAAAAGTGCTAAGTATTAAAGTTTATTGATAAGGTTTTAATGTCTACATGTAAGGAAAAAAGCCTTACATGTAAGAGTTACTTATCTTAAAGAAAGTGCCGGAAAGTAAGTATTTAAACTCACAGCTGTTTGTGCTGTGATCTTTTTGATTATCTTATCCATAGGATCTTCTTTATTCCAGAGAGGATCTTTAACGCCTGAGAGTTTTATAAGGTCATTTTCTGCGTCATAACTCACCCCAAGTTTATCAACAAGGCCGACAGCTTTGGCTTGAGAAGCGGTAAAAATATGTGCATTTGCAAAGTTTGGTGCATCTACTATTTTGAGTTTTCTTGCAGTTGCGACATCAGAGACAAACATATCATAAGTACCTTGAATTACTTTGTTAAGCTCCTCTTTTTCATATGGCAACCATTCCCTGTCACTAGTGCCGAGTTGCTTATATTTACCAGCTGAAACAACTTGTGTTTTGATACCGATCTTTTGCATCACTTCACTCAAATTTGCTCCTTGCATAATCACACCGATACTTCCAACCATACTCCCAGGATTTGCAACGATTTCACTTGCCCAAATTGAGGAATAATAGCTTCCGCTTGCGATCGTTCCGCTTGCATATACAACGACAGGCTTTATGGCTTTAAGACGTTTAACCGCGTATGAAACTTCGACAGAAGGCGCAACCGCTCCACCTGGAGAATCAACAACAAGTAAAACTCCTTTTATTTTATCATTTAAACGTGCATCATCAAGCTTTTTAACCACTTCATTAACATCCATAATTGGTCCAGCCAATAAGATCTTCTCTAAGTTGTGGGGCATTAAAGATGCATCATCGCTTGGCATAAAGATCAAAACCACGATAAGCAAAAAAACCATTGCTTTAAAATGATTTTGGATGAACTCTATGGGCGCTGTTATGGGTAATAATAGTTTTTTCAATCTTTCCATCTACTCTCCTTTGACCTGTTTTCCGTTAATATAAATTTTGGAGATATTATAGCCATGCAAGAGTAAATGTAACGGGAGTTGCTCATTTGGCTTAGATGTAAGCTCTAAAACTAGCATATCCGCCATTTTTCCCTCTTTTATCTCTCCTGTATTGAGTCCGAGTGCCTCAGCGGCATCTTTTGTTACACTTTGTAAAAGTCTTTTGGCTAATGGTAAAAGATCAGCTCCATTGTGCATAAAAAGAGCGATTTTCATCTCTTCAAAAAGGTTAAGCGTATAGTTTGAGCTTAATCCGTCTGTGGCACAGATCCAGCGAATATTGTGTTTATCAAGTTCTGCAAGATCGATGGCACCATTTCCAAGAAGACGGTTTGAAATAGGGCAGTGGATAACTGTGTGTTTTGACTTAGAAAGAATCTCGAGTTCCTCATTGCCAGCTTGGACAACGTGAGTCATAAGTGTTGGCACATTTGTAAAATGGGTTAAAAACTCTTTTGCATCTGAGACAGCTTTTTCTTGTTTTAAAAAATCTGCAAAGAACTTTTTGAAATCACCTTCACTTTGTTCGAGCCATTTTTTTTCTGCTGGACTTTCCAAGAAATGCGCACTCAGTGGTAACTTTTCATCCTTGACCATCTGCAGGGCTTTTTTGATCAAAATCGGATGTACAGAGTAGGGGGAATGGATGGCAACTGCGGGGTAAAATCCTTCACGTTTTATGGATTTGGACGCATCAAGACGGGCAGTAAAATCATTAAATAGTGGATCAGCCATTGTCGCTTGAGAGCCTATAAGTTCATTAAAAAAGACGACATTTTGAGCCGAAGAAGCAGCAGTATCAAGATCCATCCCATAAGAACTCACCGCTCCATAAGTGGTAATACCAGATTCGAGCATCATCTGTGCTGCTTTTTTCATACATGTTGTGTCACAAGAACCTATAAGTTCATCACGATTACCGATGACACTGTAGAGCCATTTTAAGAAATCTCCATATTCTAAAGTTTCTTTGTTGGCACTAAACTCTAAGTGAACATGCGCATTGATAAGCCCGGGCATAATAATGGAGTTTGTTGGCAATGTTACTAGCTGTGCATCGGGAAAAAGCTTTGTTAACTCCGCTAAGGAAGCAATTTTAATGATACTTTTGTCAAAGGCTATTGCATGATTTTCTAAGATGAAACCATCTTGATAGATATAATTTGGATTGATAATTTTCACATTTACTCTTTTGTTCTCTGTTTTAAAATAGATTATGCATAATTTTGATAAAATTGGCGCTTAATTAAACTATTTACATCAAAAAAGGTCGAAAATGAAAGTTGTAGTGATCCAAGGTCCAAATCTCAACATGTTAGGCGTACGTGAACAACAGTTTTACGGACCAATGAAACTTGAACATATCCACGCTCAAATGAAAGATGTTGCAGAACAAAACGGTATTGAAATCGAATTTTTTCAAAGTAACTTAGAGGGTGAACTTGTGGATAGAATCCAAGAGTGCTACGGCGACGCGGATGGTATCATCATCAATCCAGCGGCTTATACACATACATCAGTTGCTATTCGCGATGCGATCAGTGCGGTTTCTATCCCAACTATTGAAGTGCATATCTCTAACACTTACCGTCGTGAAGATTTTCGTCAAAAGAACTTAATAGCTCCTGTATGTACCTCTTCACTGATTGGTTTTGGACCTTTTGGATATCACCTTGCGATGGTGGGAATGCTACAACTTTTCAATGAAGTGAGAGCGATGCAAGAAGCACAACGAGCGCATCAAGAAAATATTCAGGCGTAAAATGATAAAAAAACGTGTTTTAAGTGAAAGCTTAACGTTAATCACTACAACATGTTTTGCTTATAAAAAAGTGCAGTCATCGACTCATCGTTATCAAGCAACGATAGGAATTGGTGGCAATGTCGGTGATGTCTTAAGAAGATTTCATCATCTTTTTTTTACACTTCAAGCCGATAAACGAGTAGAGATTTTACAAACTGCACCGATTTTAAAAAATCCTCCTTTTGGATATGCCCATCAGGATGATTTTTTAAACTCTGTGATAGTTTTAGCAACTTCAATGCAACCAAAAGTTTTTTTGGACTTTTTGATGCGTTTGGAGAAAAGATTTTCAAGAAAACGCAGTTTCGCAAATGCACCAAGGACTTTAGATTTGGATATTTTATTTTTTGACGACCGTGTTATCGATACAAAGTCCCTAAAAGTTCCACATCCGCAGTGGATGAAAAGAGAGAGCGTGCTTATTCCATTATCAAGTATAAAAAGATGAAGATTTTAACATTTAGCGGAAAAACACCGACAGAAGCGCTCAAAAAAGCACAAGCCGCAGTCGGTGAAGATGCAATGCTTATCGAAACAAGAGAGATTCAAAAAAAAGCTCTGGGAAAAGAACCTCTTTATGAGATAGTTGTTGCTGTTGATGAAAAAGAGATGAAAACTCCGCCAAGGCCAAAGCAAAGACCGCTTGAGATGCAAAAGCCCGTAAAAGAAGAGAGTGAAGATGTCTTTTATAACATCTCAAAAGCGGCAAGACAGATCTCAGAAATTGCAAAAGTTAGTAATAGCGAAACGTATGAAAAAGATAGAAGTGAGAAAAGTGCTGCAGCTGAAGTGGCACAACCCAAAGAACTAGGCGAAATAAAAGCAGAGCTTTCAAAACTTGGCGATAGAGTCAAACTGATCCAAAATATGTTTTGGCAAGAACGCTCTCCAAATCTTGATCGTGCTATACCACCCGAATTTGCTGAGATCTATAAAATGGCACTAGAGAGTGGTATGAATAAAGAGCATCTTGATGAGATGATGCATCTAAGTTTAGAGCATATGCCGCTAAAGATGAGAGAAAATTCTGAAACGGTCAAAAGATATTTTAAATCGATTTTACGAAAGATGGTGCCGGTAAGGATGGAAACATTACCGACATCTACAACAAAAAAAGTGATCATGCTTGTTGGTCCTACTGGAGTTGGAAAAACAACTTCTATCGCAAAACTCGCAGCTCGTTACTCTTACTTGATGGAGAAAAGATACAAAGTGGGGCTCGTTGTTTTAGATACCTATAGAATCGGTGCAGTAGAACAACTGATGCAGTATGCAAGGATGATGAAACTGGGTATCGAAACTGTCGTAGACCCTCCAGAATTTTCAAGTGCGCTGAACTCTCTTCGCTATTGTGATTATATTTTAATCGATACGATGGGCTCAAGTCCTTATGATAAGAATAAAATAGAGAAAATATATGAATGTCTTAATTCTAATACGACAGAGTTTAGTATTGATGTAGTTTTGGTGATGCCAAGTTCTATAAAATATGAGGATTTAAAAGCTACCTATGATAATTTTGAACCTCTTGATGTCGATACGATGATGTTTACCAAGCTCGATGAAACAAGAGGATTTGGAAATATTTTTTCTCTTGTTTATGAAACGAAAAAACCTATCAGTTATTTTTCTGTTGGGCAAGAAGTTCCAGAAGATTTGATTGTCGCAAACAGCGATTTTTTAGTGGAGTGTTTACTCCATGGTTTTAACAGGAGCAAGCTATGATTGGGCATCAGGCTGAAAAATTAGAACAGCTCATAGCAACATCGTCTGCAAAAAAATCTAAAAAGACGCGATTTGTCGCTATTACTAGCGGTAAAGGTGGAGTAGGTAAGAGCACGATCAGTTCAAATCTTGCTTATATCTTGTCTCAAAACGGTATTAATGTAGGAATATTTGATGCAGATATCGGGCTTGCAAATCTTGATGTTATGTTCAATGTAAAGATCAAAAAAAATATTCTACATGTACTTAAAGGTGAAGCAAAAGTCTCAGATATCTTGATACCTATCACAAGAAATTTGATTTTAATTCCAGGCGATAGTGGAGACGAAATTTTAAAGTATGCTGATGAAGCACTTTTTGCGAGATTTATGCAAGAAGCTGAAATTTTAGATAAATTAGACGTTATGATTATTGACACAGGAGCTGGGATTGGCGAGCATATCCAGATGTTTTTAAAAGCAGCTGATGATGTGATTGTTGTAACTGTTCCTGATCCAGCGGCGATTACGGATGCTTATGCAACTATCAAAACAATAGCGACGATGCGTAATGATATTTCGATGATTATGAATCAAGTGCGTGGAGAATCAGAAGCATTAGCAGTCTTTAACAAGATAAAAAAAGTTGCACATTCTAACATTAGAGAGGATCTCAATTTGACATTTCTTGGGAAAGTGAATTCTGATAGCAGAGTCTCAATGGCTGTGAAACAAAGAGAACTTGTGAGTGTTGTTTCTCAGGGTTCTCAGCCTGTGATAGATCTTGAACTTATAGCTCAGGAGATCGCGAAGAATTTGGAACGAAATGTGCTAGTTTCTTCCACAGAGAGTGGATTAACGGGGCTTTTTAGACGTTTAATGCAGCATTTTTAATTTTTAAAAAGGGGTACTTATTTATGTTAGCACCAAATTTTGTCTCTTTTTTTACAGTTCAGGGATTCTTTGTTGGAGTTATTTTTGGATTGTTAAAGTCAGATAGTGCAGATGGTTTGCTTTCTTATACCTTTTTAATTACAATCTTTTTTTATCTATTTTCACATCTTGTTGTAGCATTTTATTTTAGAACGCTCAGTGTTAAAACTTATAATTTTGCAAAAAATAGACATGAATCTGATCTTGATCGTATTGTAAAAGAGATCAATAAAAGAGAAAAGGTAATTGATTCGGCACATAAGATCACAGATGCCGCTATCAAGATGAACACTCAGGATAAAGTGAAGGTTGCTGCATGATAAATACTTATGCAAATGAACTCAAACATAAAGAGGATGAACTAGCCATCCAATACCTTCCAGCAGTAAAGGCTATGGCTTTTAGACTCAAAGAAAGATTACCGAGTTCCGTAGATTACATGGATCTTAATGCCATTGGAACTGAAGAATTGGTAAAACTAGCGCGTAGATATGATGAGGCTCAAAACGATTCTTTTTGGGGATATGCCAAAACGAGAGTTTACGGTGCAATGTTGGATTATCTTAGATCTTTAGACGTTTTAAGTCGTGCAAGTAGAAAACTTGTAAAGCGAATAGATTATTTGGTTGAAGAGTATCTTTTAACACATGACGCAGAGCCTACAGATACAGAGCTCGCACAGATGATCGAAGGCGAGAGCGAAGAAAAGATTCATGAAGCACGTATTGCATCGGCTATTTATACAGTTATGCCGCTTGATGATCATTTTAATGATAACGATGCGACTGAGACCTTGGAAAAAATCGAAAAAGAGCAACTCGTCGAGCTAATAGAAGAGATTTTATCTACATACAGTGAACGTGAACAGATGGTGATTCAGCTCTATTATTTTGAGGAGTTGACACTCAAAGAGATCAGTGCGATTTTAGATATTACGGAGTCAAGGATTTCACAAATTCATAAATCAGTTATTTTAAAAATAAAAGAGAGTGTAGGAGCATAATATGGCAGATATACTTTCACAAGAAGAGATAGACGCTCTCCTCGACGTTGTAGATGAAGGGGATGACTTATTAGAAGAGAGCGGAAGTGATGAATCATATTCGCAGCGCCAGATAACACTTTATGATTTCAAGCGTCCAAACCGTGTTTCAAAAGAGCAGTTGCGTGCATTTCGTGGTATTCATGATAAGATGGCTCGTTCACTCTCTTCTCAAATTTCATCTATTATGCGTTCAATTGTAGAGATTCAGCTTCATTCAGTCGATCAAATGACCTATGGTGAGTTTTTGATGTCTTTGCCAAATCCGACAAGTTTTAATGTTTTTTCAATGAAACCTCTTGAAGGCAACGGCATTTTAGAGATCAATCCTTCCATCGCTTTTCCGATGCTTGATAGACTTCTTGGCGGAAAAGGGGAACCTTTTGAAGCAACAAGAGAGTTTTCAGACATAGAACTAAGTCTTTTTGAGACTATTTTGAGAGTTATGATGTCAACGCTCAAAGAAGCTTGGGGGCCAGTTACAGATCTGTATCCAAATATAGAATCAAAAGAGTCTAGTCCAAATGTGGTTCAGATCGTTGCGCAAAATGAGATCGTCGTTATGGTCGTTATGGAGATCATTATCGGACATAGTTCAGGGATGATGAATATCTGTTATCCGGTAATATCGCTAGAGCCGATTTTACCAAAACTTGCAAGTCGTGATTTGATGTTGAATGAAACAAGTTCAAAAAAGAGCAGAAATCAAGAGCTTCAAGTTTTACTTGGCGGGGCACAAGTGAATGTAGAAGCAAATTTGGGTTCTGCTGAGCTTGATATGAGAGAGGTACTTGATCTGAAAATCGGAGATATTATACGTCTAAATACGGACGCAAACGATATTGTCTCACTTTCAGTTGATGGAAAAGTCAGATTTAAGGGTGAAATAGGTTTGAGAAGATTTAGAAAATCTATTCAGGTTACCGAAATAGTTCATACTGAAAAAGATTCAGTCAAACGTACGTTGGAAAATCTGGAAAGACAACGCAAAGCTAAAATAAGCGGTGCAAAAGATATCATAAATGAAGATAATGATAATAATGAATATGAGGATTGATTAGATGGAAGAGTTTATTAAACTATTTGAACGTGAAACTGTAGCAACTATTGAGAGTTTAATCGGTCAAGCTCCATCATTAATAAAAAAAGAAGAGGAAAATATCTCTATTATCTCTAATATTATTCCTCCGATAGCTTTAGTGAAAATCAGTGTAAGTGGAGATATTGAAGCTAAAATTATGGTTGCTGTTTCTCCTGTATTAGCTACGGCACTTGGTGATATGATGCTAGGTGGTGAGGGAGAGAGTAAAGAAAATATGGATGATGATGATATTGATGCCATCAAAGAGATCATATCAAATGTCATGGGTGCCATCTCTAATACATTATCTGCACAAAAAGAGTTGCCAAAAGTTACTTTAAAAGTAGAGAATGTTGATTATATAAAAGATGATGGTGAAATTAATCTTGACAGCTACAGTAAGATGTATGTATATACATTTAGTCTTGGAGCATTGAATTCACTTGTGATGCTGATTGTGGATGAGAAGTTTGAAAAGTCGTTTCATAGCGGCGCTATAAATGGAACTAATACAAATGCTCCAAAAGAGCTAAAAGTAGCTTCTAACAATTCTATAAATGATCAAGAAGCACCTGTAGATTATGGTGATATGAGAAATATATCATTAATTATGGATGTAAAGCTTCCCGTTCGTGTTCGAATTGGTAAAAAGAAGATGCTTTTAAAAGATGTTTTAAATATGGATATAGGTTCTGTTATAGAATTAAACCAGTTGGCAAATGATCCTTTGGATATCTTAGTTGATGATCATGTGATCGCGCAAGGTGAGGTTGTGATCGTGGATGGTAACTTCGGAATTCAGATAACAACAATAGGTACAAAAAGAGATAGATTAAATAAATTGAAATCTTAATTTTATAACTTCAGAATCTTTCTTTTTTAAAGTGTTATAATTTTATGATAAATTTTAATTATAATACAAAGAGATAAGATGAATAAAAAAGTTTTGATCGGAATGAGTGGTGGAGTTGACTCAACAGTTTCCGCACTAATTCTCAAAGAGGATGGTTATGAAGTCGAAGGTGTATACATGCGTCTTCACTCAAAGCCTGGTTACCATGAAATACACCAAGCAAGAGCTCAAAAAGCTGCAGACTTTGTAGGCATTAAACTTCATATACTCGATTTAGAAGATATCTTCAAAGAAAAAGTTTTCAATCCCTTCATAGAAACCTACAAAAACGGAGAAACTCCAAATCCTTGTGCATTATGTAATAGAAATCTTAAATTTGGCGAGATGGCAAAATTTGCAGATTTGATCAATGCCGATTTTATTGCAACAGGTCATTACATTCAGCATGATGGAAAATATCTGATGCAAGCAGAAGATGATACAAAAGATCAAAGTTACTTTTTATTCTATATAGATAAGTCGATTGTTCCTCGATTACTCTTTCCAATGGGTTCTCGTAAGAAAAGTGATATAAAAAAGTTAGCAGCTTCAATAGAAGGTTTAGAGTCTTTTGCATCACAGGCGGAATCGAGTGAAATCTGTTTTGTCGAAACAACTTACACGGACATCTTAAAAGATTATGTTAATGTAGATAAAGTTGGAGAAGTCTTAGATCAAGAGGGCAATATTGTCGGCGAACATAAAGGGTATATGCACTATACAATAGGAAAAAGAAAAGGTTTTACAGTCAAAGGTGCGCACGATCCACACTATGTAGTAAGCATCGATCATGAAAAAAATCAGATCGTAGTTGGACAAAAAGAAGATCTTGCATGTTACAAAGTAAATTTGAGAGATATGAATATGTTTGATGATAGAAACGAATTTGAATCTACTGTAAAATTAAGATACAGAACGAAAGCAGTACCATGTAGCGTGAAAATATTTGAAAATAGAGCAGAAGTGATATTACATGAATCAGTTTTTGGTGTAGCAAAAGGGCAGGCGGCAGTTTTCTATGATGATGATAAACTCATTGGTGGTGGTTGGATAGCCTAAATGTCTATGAAATAAAATATTATTTCATAGATTATGAATCAGAATGTATCAAATTTTTACAAAACTCTCACAAATTACAAATTCTTTCCAAATTCCCTCAAAAACCACTTGACAATGATTCTAGTTTTGTCTATAATTCCCGTCCACAAACGATGAGACCTAAAGTTTAGGCCTTGACAGACGAGAGTTTGACTAGTTTGAGATCATTGAAAACTAAGCAAGTAGATAACGAGATAACTAACGAAAGTTAGATTGTT
>Ga0214230_100036_pt1 | contig 61093 bp, 63 predicted proteins | sample TroBogypolimnion_6_FD_153068 | JGI IMG/M metagenome (GOLD analysis project Ga0214230, IMG submission 153068) | Freshwater microbial communities from Trout Bog Lake, WI - 22MAY2008 hypolimnion | ecosystem: Environmental > Aquatic > Freshwater > Lake > Hypolimnion/Profundal zone | place: Trout Bog...
TTCAACTACTCCATCTTCATACAAAGCTTTTTTACCTGGTAGTGAAAACTTACCCGATTGTATTAGTACGCTCTCCATCTCTTGAATCACTCTTGAAACAGTTGCTTCGCTTACTCCATAATCAAATGCAATATGCGCCATACTCCGATACTCTCGATAGTATCCCAGCATTAGCAATAGTTGATCTGCAATCGATAAGCTGTTTGGTTTCCCACCTCGACGTTTCTTCGCTTTGTGGTGCTCTTGGCATACCTCAAGCATCGCCTCAAATGTCTCGTTTCTTACCCCAACTAATCGTTTAAAATCAGTCGGTTTCATCTTCTGTAATCGTTCAAATTTTTCCATAACTCTCAAAAGCAATTTTTGAACCGCTTTTGGGGTTATGCAAGAAGTCTATTATTAGGACTTGTTTACTATGCTATGCAAGTAAATCCAAAATATGTGAAGTATAAAAGATTACTCGAAAAATATAATAAATTGCAAAAACCTATTTTAAAACACTCAAAAAACAGGCAGCAAATAGGCAGTTAGATCTGCCTATCCATATTAAAATCCTCTAATCTTTACTTACATGTAAGCTTTTAAAGCTTCTGGTATATTGATAGTTCCATCCTCATTTTGGAAGTTCTCCATGATAGCTACCATCGTTCTACCAACCGCTAAAGATGAACCGTTAAGCGTATGTACAAGTGTGTTTGCTTTACCATCTTTAAAACGGATTTTCGCGCGTCTTGCTTGGAAATCTCTTGTATTTGAAACAGAAGAGATCTCTCTGTAAGTCGCTTGTCCAGGCAACCAAACTTCTAAATCCACAGTTTTAGCAGCTCCAAAACCAAGATCGCCTGTACATAAAGTCACAAGTCTGTGTGGAAGCTCTAGAGCCGTTAAAAGATCAGAAGCACAGCTGAGCATCTCATCAAACATTTTATCGCTCTCATCTGGTTTTGAGATCACTACGAGTTCGACTTTGTGAAACTGGTGTTGGCGGATGATTCCACGCACATCGCGTCCCGCACTTCCTGCTTCTTTTCTAAAACATGCGGTGTGCGCTGTCATCTTTATAGGAAGCTCATCTGAGGTGATGATCTCATCTTGGTAGAGATTTGTAAGAGGTACTTCAGATGTTGGAATGAGGTAGAGTTCTTCGCCATCGATTTTATACAAATCTTCCTCAAATTTTGGAAGCTGTCCTGTGCCCTCAAGCGCTGTACGGTTTACGATCTGAGGAACGCTTACTTCGCTAAATCCACGTGTTGCGTTAAAGTCAAGCATAAAGTTTATGAGCGCACGTTCTAGTTTTGCGCCAATACCGTTAATGACACTAAATCTACTTTTTGCTAACTTCACACCACGCTCAAAGTCGATCCAACCATTTTGTTCTGCGAGTTCCCAATGTTCTTTTGGCGCAAATGTAAATTCGCGAGGCGTTAAAACTTTTCTCAGTTCCACATTGCTATTTTCATCTTCGCCATCTGGAACATTTTCATCTGGAAGATTTGGAACAGCCATTGCACGAGTTATAAGTGCCTCTTCCGCTTCTCTTTGGACATCTAAAAGTTCACTGACTTTTATCTTGTTGGCATCCACTTTAGATTTTAGTTCAGTGACATCTTTTTTCTCTCGCATGTAGGCACCAAAGAGTTTACTCATCTCATTTTGAGCTGCTTGAGCTGCTTCATAAGCAATTTTTGCCTCTTTAAGCGCTTCGTTTTTAGCTTGTAAGTCAGCGAGTAACTCTTCATCAACACCCTTGCGTTTGAGTTGTGTTGAAACATTTTCAAAATCTTTTTGCAGTAGTTTTAAATCAATCATTTTTTTCCTTACATGGTAGCTATTTTAGTTTTTATATCAGTATATCTCTGGCAATTTCAAATTGGTTTGCCGTCATGAGGTGGATTTTCGGATGGATCTCTTTGATAGAATCAAACAGCTCTTTGCTCAGCTCAAATCCCACTTTATACTCTTCTTCAGGTGATATTTCATTTGCACGTCTGAGTTTTTCTATCCAGATATCTGGCACATCGATTCCTGGAACATGCGAAGCCAAAAATTGAGCAGTACGAAGTTTTGTGATAGGAAAGACACCTAAGATCAAAGTGGAGTCGGCTTCATTTATGCCAGACTCTTTTTTCGCAGTTTCCATCAGTTCTAAAAGAAGTTTTGTGTTTTCGATGTCATAAACGGGTTGAGTGATGATACCAAGTGCGCCCTTGGCTATTTTCTTTTGCATCTTTTTTTGCAGAGTCTTTGGATTTTTAGCGTAAGAATTCACGACACTAAAAGGATAAATCGTCTCAGGTTTAACAGTGAAAGGTTTTCCAGCGTAATCGATAGAAGAGTTAAAACAAGCGATAATATCCAAGAGTAGAGTGCTGTCACCCTCAAAAACACCTTTTACATGTGGCTGGTCTGAGAGTTTTGCGGGATCACCTGTGAGAGCGAGTATAGCTCTTATATCAACATCATTTGCCCCAAGAAGGTCAGATTGCAGAGCGATGATATTTCTATCTCTCATGCTCATCGTAGCGATCACGGGTTTGCCAAATCTATCTTGAAGCATCTTTGCCGCAAAAAGTGCATTGTATTTTAGCTTTGCAAGGGGATTGTCTGTTGTGGAAAATCCATCGACGAGTTTATCCAGACCAAGAGAGTCTAACTTTTCTATGACATTTGAAAACTTCGGAGAGTGCCCCGGCGTGGTTTCAAGTGTGATGTAGCTAGAGTTTTTAAGTTTATTTAAAAGTTGCGTAAACAAATAGATTCCTAACATTGTATAATTGCGTAATTATAACTAAAGTGAGTAGAATTTATGAAGTTAGCTGTATTTGATTTTGATTCGACATTGATGGATGGAGAAACGATAGATTTTTTTGCAAAAGAACTCGGTATCGGCGAGAGAGTTTCGCTTATTACCGAGCGTGCTATGAACGGAGAGATAGACTTTTTTGAAAGCCTTCAGGAGAGAGTTTCTCTTTTAAAAGGACTTCCATACAAAAAAGTCGAAGAGATCAGTCACTCTTTGCCATACATGAATGGAGCAATCGAGACGATTAAAGAGCTAAAAGCGCGAGGAATGAGTGTTGTTTGTTTCAGCGGCGGTTTTAGAACTGCGACGACTTATGCAAAAGATATTTTAGGTTATGACGCCGATTTTTCAAATGCTTTGCATCACAAAGATGGGCTTCTTACGGGGCTTGTCGGTGGAGATATGATGTTTAATTTCTCTAAGGGTGATATGCTCATCCGTCTTCAAAATCTCCTACATGTAAGCGAAGATGAAACGATGGTTGTAGGTGATGGCGCAAATGATCTCTCTATGTTTGCTCATGCAGGCACACGTGTTGCGTTTTGTGCAAAAGAGATACTTAAAAAAGAGGCGACGATTATCGTAGAAACAAAAGATTTGACACAAATCTTAGAAAAAATATAAGGAAAAAAATGTTAGAAAATTCAGTATGGAAACAGTATCACAAAGATATTACAATGAGAGAAGTTTTAAGTAAGTTTTATGCGATTGACGCGGCGCTTCTTATAGATGATGAGCAAGCGCTTTATGCACTTTTAAAAAGAAAACTAACGAAAAAAGAGTTAAGACTTTTTACGATGGACAGTGCGAATGTGAGTGATGGCGAGATGATGAGTTATTTTGAAGTTGATACACAAACATTGACTGAGATGAAAGAAAAACTCTATAAAAAAATGCGCCAAGATAAACTTCGTTATCCTATAAGAATGAAGCAATTTAGCCAAACGCAATATACATACGAGTGAAAAGGTGCAGATTAGAAATCTGCGCTAAAACCTACTCCGATATTATACCCTTCGAGACCGCGCGATCTTACTGTACTGGCTTCTATAAAAAATCTTTTAGCAAATTTAGGCGTCTCTGGTGTATAGAGATATGTAATGATTCCAAATGTTTCGTAATTGTCAAACTCCACACTTTTTTGGATATCTCCACCAAGATAGTTACTGTTAAAGTATCCTTCAAGAGTGATATATTTTTCATCTAATTTATAGAGTTTCGGAGTTTCAGCACCCACGGTAAATGTTGTAACGCTTGACTGCGTTGAAAAAGATCTGAGTGAATTGACATCGATACTACTTTTGGTCTGGTAAAGCTTGTATCCCCCTGAAATATAGGGTTTGAAATCATAGATTATTGGTCTATACTCTCCAAGAGCGAAAAATTTGTAAGTAATATTTTCATTATAGTTTTTGTTAAAAAGATTTCCAACAGCACTGTCGACACTATCTTTATTTGTTGTGACACTATTACCAGAACGGGAATAGATAACCTCCATACCACCTAAAATAGATGCACTTTTACTAAAGTTATAGCGTACTCCTCCTCCAAGACCGATGGTATAGGTCCTAAGATCACTGTTGTAATCAAGCACTGTACCATTATAAGGTGTTGTGGAGTTTGTAATATAGGATCTGCTGTAACCTGCATTGCCTACTAAAAAGTAGTTGTAATCATGTGTGGATTTAAAATGATAAGTAAAGGGAAGATGGTAGACATCTATGCTCGCGCCAATGTTACTAAAACGGTAAGTGCCCGAAGTGACAGCATCTTGAGATGTAAAAATGAGTATTGCATTGATATTTGCAAGATGGGTTTCTTTAACCACTTCCTCTGGCGTTTTTGCAAAAAGATGAGTTGCAAAAACAAAAGAACAGAGGAGGAAAAAACGAAGCATAAAATTATTTTTTCATATACGCTTTAATGATTTCTTGGCGTTCAAGAGGACGATCTCCGCCATTTTGACCTGACGTTGCAACGACATTTAATTTTTTCAAAGCATCCATAGAGCCGATAACGTGTCCAAAGATCGTATAGCCACCATTGAGAAATCCTGCACGTGCTGTTGTGATGAAAAACTGACTTCCGTTTGTATTTGGACCAGCATTTGCCATTGCTAAAACACCCGCATCATCAAAAGCATACCCTGGTTTAAACTCATCAGCAAAAGGTTTATGCCAGATAGATTCGCCACCGCGTCCTGTTTCTGTCGGATCACCACCTTGAACCATAAAATTGCGGATGATTCTATGAAAAGCGATGTGGTTATAGTAACCGTCTTTGACATGTTTTGTAAAGTTTTCTACCGCTTTTGGTGCTGCATTTGGATAAAGTTCAAGCTCTATCTTTCCTTGAGTTGTTTCTAGTACTACAATAGGATTTGCCGCAAAAAGAAACGTAAATCCCATAACTAACATCACTATGATTTTATTCATATTTGTATTCTCCATTTTTTTGCGTATTATAGCAAAGAAGTTATACAATCAAAAAATTTACTTTAACTACTCTTTCTCTTCAAACTCTAAACACACCGAGTTGATGCAGTATCTTAGTCCCGTAGGCTCTGGTCCATCTGCAAAGACATGTCCAAGATGGGCATCACATTTCGAACATCTCACTTCTACGCGTAACATACCAAATGATTTGTCCTTAATCTCTGTGATGGCTTCCTCTTCAATACTCTCATAAAAACTTGGCCAGCCCGTTCCTGAATCAAATTTTGTTTCACTGTCAAAGAGTTTTTCTCCACAGCAGACACAGGTATAGATTCCATCGCCTTTAAAGTTATAATACTCTCCGCTAAAAGGAGCTTCTGTTCCATGTTCTCTACATACGCTATAGGCTTCAGAGGAGAGCTGTGCCTGCCATTCTTTATCTGTTTTTTTGATCTTATCCATATGAATATTCCGTTTCTAATGTAATCTTGAGCGTATAGTACAAATGTTTTCTTGTTCGTTCTTGAAAATATAAAACTAGGTCAATTTTATTTTATATTTTTAGGATTTGAAGAAAGAAAAAATGAAGAAATTTTAAAAATTATAGTGTAAAAAAAAGAGAAAAGATATTAAAAAGAGAAGAAGCACGCCTCTCAAATTGAGAGACGTAAGATAAATTATTTACCTTCAGAAACGCGGTCTTTAAGACCTTTTCCAGCTTTAAATTTAGGAACAACTTTATCTTGAGTTGTATAAGTTTTATCAGTTCCAGGAACTTTACCACTTTTCCCTTTTTGCAGTGCAGCACCAAAACTACCAAATCCAACTAGAGATACATCTTCCTTAGCAACTAACGCTTCTGTTACAGCTTCAGTAAAAGCTTTGATAGCATTTTCTGCTTCAACTTTAGTTTTGTAATTACCATTTTTTTGAACTAATTCAACGAATTGTGCTTTATTCATAAATACACCCTTGATTTATTTGAAGATTGCGATACACCATAAATTGCCTCAAAGTAAGTATTGAAGGCACTTGCAAGTGATTCAGCTAGCTGTACTTTATAATTTATTTGCTTAAATTTTTCTTCTTTTTTGCATAATTGGTCAAAAATAGTGATAATTTGTCTAATTTAAGAGTGTTTTTGAGTGAACGAGTCATTACTTTTGCCTTGAAATGGCTTTTGTCGATGAGTAAAAACGATGCAAGATATGCACTTATTGAATATTTTGTTTTATCCGAATGGATTGCATTAAACACCTCTTCTAAGCCGTTTCTTTCTTTTTCAGTCAATGTATTCATCTAATTATCTCCCAGTTTATTTATCTTTCTGACAACTCTGATTATTTCATCATCCTCTAAATATCCAAGCATCTGTATCACTGCTTTTGAAGCTTGCGGCTTTGTGTTTCCAAGGCGCCAATCTTGATAAGTTCTCATAGGAATGCCAAGTTGTTGTGACATCTCTTTTTGAGAAATTTTTTTACCATTATTGCGCGCTTCAACAGCATTGTGAAGGATATTAAATATATCGACGATTTCCATAGCGATATAATACTGTTTAAAGCTTAAATTATACGTTAAATAAAATAAAATATTATAAATTATGTATGTAAAATACTTTATAATGTATAAAATATATAATGAAATGTATATATATAATAAATTAAGTATATTTTATACGATATAACGTATAAAATTATCAAGAAAGTGATAATATCCTTATGTGGGTTTATTTCGAGATGAAAAAGTGAAATTTGAAGCTTAAAATGTGTTTGAAAAAGGAAGAGAAGAATTTTAAAGTTGTTTTGAGATACCAACTGGAAGGAGTGTAATTGTATCGGCATCGACTTGAAGATGAAACTCTTCATATTGTTTTGGCAAAGTTTTATAAACGATCTCATCATTATTTGGCAAAATAAATTTGATTATATTTAAGCCATTAAGCGGATTTTTTATTGTTATTGTTGCGTTGAGTGCAGAGTTTTTGATGAATTCTTTTTTAAGTTTGAACTCTTTCATTTGGGCTTCAATAGTTTTTACGTTAGTACCACTTCTCTTTATCTCTTCTTCGAGTTTAAATTTCAGATCATCGATATCAGCTTCAATAAGACTTAACTCACTTGTAATAACTGGTATTCTAGAATAGTCAATTATAAAATGGTTGTCTTCGCCACTGACAAGTCTGATGGTGATAGAGTTTGAAGCATAAATGATAAGATGATTTTTTACATGATCAATAACAACATCTTTAGCAAAGATACTGCCTCCAAGGCAAGTTCCGATTTCTGCGTAAGATGCATGTATTTTTCCGCCCTCAAGCGAGGTGACTTTCGCTCTGTTGCATCGAAGTGTTCCTTTATGTCTATTGATAATTGCATTTTTTGCAAAGATTATAGAATCCATATGTGTTGCCCCATCTACGACAAGATCCGTAGCTTCTAAAAGGGAATGTGCTCCTGTATGTCCACTGACATGTATACGTTCTGAGATGAGCTTTACACCCTCTCCAATACTGTCTTTGGTAATATCATTTTGTGAGATATAAACTTCTATATCGTTATCTTCTGTATCAGTAATTTTGGATTGGATGCGGTTTATTTTGTCTACTTTAAGGACATTACTGACCGAAATAGTATTGTCATGATAATCTATAAAACCTCGCTTTTTACTTTTAAGGATGAGCATATTTTCTTTTTCGATTACCTCTATAGACTCTTCATCTACCTTGAGATCCATGCTTTTTGTATCAAGTTCACCATGTTCTATCTGTTTTCCATAGCAGTTAAATCCATTGCATCCATAAACTGGTTTTCTGTACTCCACGATAAGTTCATCTATATCTACTTCAAAGAGTTGATGCTCTTGAGAGCTTTTATTCTTAAAAATAAGATTAAGATGGCTTTGGGTTGAGAGTTCAGGTTCAATTCCTTCAAAAAGTAAGATTTGAATAGGTTTGAGAAATTTCCCCATATATAAATATCTGACAAATTTTTTAAGATCTTCAAGCATCTCATTGTTGTGAAAATTTATCAATATTCTTTCTTTGACTTTGATTTTATTGATTTCACTGATAAGAAGTTTGTAGATTTCTACAGGTTTCATACTCTTATATGGAAGATGAGAATTAGGTAAAATAATAAGCTTCGGATGGGTTTTAAATTCATCGTATTTGACAACGTATTCAAGCTTTATGGTGCACGCTAAAATTTTGAAAAGTTCAACTTTGTAGACCTGATTGAGATTGATTTTCTCTGCAATCACATTATCTATATGATAAGAGTACTGCTCATAAAGTTCATCTGATATTTTAGTGTAGGACTCTTCGTCGGCATATTTTATATAGGTAACAACACCAAGTAAGTTGAAATCACAATTATCTAAGGGAGTATAGGTATTTGTAGCATACTCTTTTAAGAGTGAATCTATATTTCTAGTTAGCACATATTTGTTCATAGTATCTTTGGTGTTTTTCAAAATTTCAATAAATCTGTGTAATCATATTTTGCAAAGTCAAGATAGAGTTTTCCATTTTGTTGGATGATTCTTACATCATGATCTAGGGCATCGAAAAATCTTTTTTTGATAATCTTTCTTTGATAACTTTCTAGATCGAGTGATTTGAGATAAGTTTTGAGTTCCACATGTGAAAGATTCTCTTTCTGTTGTAAAATGTGCGTTTCTTCCATATCGCTAAGCGTTACTTCATGTACGGTTGTTGTTTTTTGCTCAAGCGTAAGCTGTTTGTTTATAAGTTCTAAAATATTTTTTAAATGTTCATCTTTTGTACTATAAACTTGTTCGATTCTATCTCTTTCTTCTCGCAACATATTTTCTTTATCTGTGATGAGTGAATCTATTTTCTTTTCAAGTTCTCTTATTTTTTGTTTTAAGTGATCATTTTCTTTTTTATAAAGTGCTAAGACCATGCCGACGGTTGTTTTCTGTGTCGCAAGATGCGTTTGTTTTTCTTGCTCTTTTTTTTGCTGATGAATCTCTTCTATTTTTTCTTCATCAAGGGAACTTTGCGCAATAATGATATAGGTCTGTCCATCTTCAATGATATAATGTAGTTTTTTGGATCTGAGTTTAGAATTAATAAGTTCTTTTGACATTTTAAACTGTTTGGAATATTCATCAATTGTAAAACGCATATTTTTCCTTATTTTAACAAAGAATTGAAATTTATATTTGGCGGATTTATTACGCCGGAGCGTCTCAGCCAAACGAGATAAGCGGCTCTGATTTTACCATGTTTGTCTTCAAATTCATGTAAAGAACTTCTTTTTAACTCTCTTTGAATCACTAATTCCTCAAAGTCAGGATGGGAACTCAAGAATTTTTCAAAAGATTCAAAAGCAGGTATCGAAGTGATAAGTGCTGAAGCAGTGACATTTTTTATTTGTAGATATCGTGCACAGTCATTAAGCCCATCACCTATATAATTGGTATGTCCCAAAATATCCGTAAACGGATAAACTTCTCCCGTATGAACAGCAACTTTGATTCCCAAAAATCCAACACGACGCTCTACGATATGTTCTGTAAAATAGATAAAATTCATACCTAAAATAACGCCATAGCCTTTGAGCCTAGGATTTAAAATACAGTAAAAGCCATCACCTGTAGGAACGATACCTTCTATCATTCTACTAAAACTCATTTGAGAATTATTCAAAAGTGTTTGCAACATCTTTATATAGCTCTTTGTAAGATAAGTAATAATATCGAACTGTTGCTGAGATGAATTGTGCGAGAAACCGATGATGTCGATGAGTATGATGTCGGTGTTCATAATTTTTTTCAATGCTATATACCAATCTTTCCATAAAGGTCATGATTGTATCAGGAACTATCTTTATTTGAGATATAATTTCGCACTAGAATAAACAAGAGAACAGCCTTAACCAAGCGCCATAAGTACCAATAAAGATAACAAAGTAGTGAAAATGAAAGATAAAGTATTCGCAAAGCCAATTGAAAAACAATTTGAATTTGATGAAGAGGTCGCAGCCGTCTTTGATGATATGCTTTCTCGCTCTGTACCTTACTATAAAGAGGCGCAGGAGATAGCAAAACACTTTACATGTAAGCATATAAAAGAGGGTTCCATTATCTATGATCTTGGTTGCTCAACGGCTTCTACACTCTTAAATATTGAAAGAGAGATAGATAAAAAAGGTGTCAGACTCATTGGGATCGATAACTCAAAAGCGATGCTCGAACAAGCTAAAAAGAAGATAGATATTTTTAACTCTAAAATTGAACTTTATGAAGGCGATATTTTAGAGTTTAAGTATGAAGAAGCGAGTGCTTTTATCAGCAACTACACGCTGCAGTTTATCCGTCCGCTTGTAAGAGAAAAGTTAATAAAAAAGATTTGTGAGAGCTTACATATAAGCGGTATCTTTATCTTCAGTGAAAAAGTGATCAGTGAACATAAACTTTTGAATAAAGAGATGATAGATTATTATTATGAGTTTAAAAAAGAGCAGGGATATTCGCAATACGAGATCATGCAAAAGCGAGAAGCTTTGGAAAATGTACTTATCCCTTATACTGAGTCAGAAAATATCAAGATGGCATTAGGATGCGGATTTTCACATTGTGAAACCATCTTTAGATGGAACAACTTCGCAACATTTATAGCAATCAAATAAAAAGCTCTTTTACCAAACATTGCCTTTTGGCTCTTCAAGAGGCTCTTTTGTTTTAAGGGCATCTTTTATATCTTTAAATTCGATAATATTTGCATCACAGTCTTTGTGGTAATACCCCTTAGAATCATAGTACTCACTACAGTCGTTGTAATAGGTGGCAGATATACCACGTTTGTTAACACATCCACTCAACATTAAAGCCAAAAAAGCAAGTAAAAAAATCATATATTTAAGCATGGAAGAATTGTATCCAAAATCTTTTAACCCGTAAATATTTTTTTACTATTATTGAAATAGATATGTTTTTAAATATTTAAGAACATTATAATATAACACACTGTAAGCTACTGTCATGAATTCTGTTGCACCTAATTTTAATATTTCATCACATAATGCATTTTTAGAGCTATTTCCTATCCCTTTTTTTCTTATGAAATGGGGAGTAGATGAAATGTTTTCTCAAGATAATTTATTTTTCAATACTGTGCTAAAGAGAGATTTTTCTTATCTTGAGAAACATTTATTCAATAACAACACTCTTGGAAATGAATTGAAAAGTGCACTTCAAGAGTTTTATACGACAGGAGCTCCAGAAAAATTGGAAATTGTTCTTTATGATGACAATCTTAGTATAAAAGTTCTTTGTATGGCTCTAAGTAAGTTCATGTTTGAGGGTGCTGAGATGATTTTTGTAAATGTTATAGATATAAGTGCTTATGAAAAATTTCAGGTACATTCTTCAAAACTTATATCAGAAGTAAAAGACTTAGAACATGAGTTGCGTTCATCAAAACTTTTGATTGATAAGTATATCCCTATCTCTTCGACAGATCTTGATGGGACTATTGTTGAGTGCAATGAAGCTTTTTGCAACTTGACAGGATATGAAAGTGGTGAATTAATCGGAAAGAAACATAGTCTGCTAAAAGATAGGGCAACTGTGCCATCTGTATATGAAGATTTCTGGAAAGTGATTACCAATAATCAAACATATATCGGTGAATTGAAAAATCGAAAAAAAGATGGAACACCATTTTGGATAAAAACAAGAGTGCATCCAAAATATGCAAAAGATGGAACAAAGGTAGGGTATATTGCATTAAGAGAGGATATAACAAATAGAAAAAATTTGGAAGAAGAGGTGTTTATAGACTCTTTGACCAAAGTGTTTAAAAGAGATAAATTTAATGATTTTCTTGCAAAAGAGATAGCAGAATTTCATCGTTACTCGAAAGCCTCTTCTTTGATCTTGTGCGATATAGACCATTTTAAAAATGTGAATGACAAATATGGTCATCTTGTGGGTGACGAAATCTTGATAGATGTTACAAATGAGATAAAAAATTCTCTTAGAGAAAGTGATGTACTAGCGCGTTGGGGCGGTGAAGAGTTTATTATACTTCTACCAAATACTTCAGAAAAAAATGCGCTTAATGTTGCAAATAAAATAGTAAAAAGTATAGCAGAGAAACGATTTGATACAGTAGAAAATATTACATTGAGCTGCGGTGTATCTGAGGTCAGTCCAAATGATACTTTAAATATCTGGTTTAAAAGAGTTGATGATGCACTTTATCACGCCAAAGATACAGGGCGTAATAGAGCTGTTTACATGTAAGCATTTTAGCGTGCTTTAAAACTTTCTTTACTCTTACAAAATTCTTGCAAAAAACATTCGCTATCACATTTTGGATTTTTTGCTGTACAGATATATCTGCCAAACAAAACCATTCCCTGATGCAATGCATGAAGATCATTTTTAAATTTTTTAACCAGTGTTGCTTCTGTTTTAAGTGCTGTTTCATCAGAACTGAGTCCGAGTCTGTGTGCAACTCTAAAAACATGCGTGTCAACGGCCATGAGATTGGCACCAGTGTACTCTATCATCACAACATTTGCCGTCTTTTGGCCAACACCAGCGAGAGTGACAAGCTCTTTTGGATCCAGAGGAATTTCCCCATTATACGTTTCAACAACACGTTGAGCCATTTTTATAATGTTTTGCGCTTTATTGTTAAAAAAAGAGCAACTTTGGATAAGTTTTTTTACATCATTAATATCTGCAGAACCTAAAGCATGGACATCGGGATATTTTAGAAAAAGTGCAGGTGTGATAAGATTAACTCTCTTGTCTGTACACTGTGCAGAGAGTGCAACGGCAATGACGAGTTCATACGCATTTTTATAATGCAGTTCTGTAATGGCATCATCGTAACGTTCAACAAATTTTTTATGGATTTCTAGAATTTCTTTTTTTGTTGTTGATTTCATGACCAAATTTTATCGAGATAAGCTAAAAAAAAGAGCATATTTTTTAGCTTATCTATGATAGAATAGACAAATTTTCTTTTAATATAAGGATTTGTTATGCTTATTTTTAGTTTTATTTCAAAACTTTTCAGTAAGACAAATAGCATAACTGCCAGTTTTTTAGATGAGCAGGAAGTTGTAGATAAAACACTTTTTTATACGCTTTTGGATCTGAATGATTCTACAATTTTATTTTTTAATAAACAGAGTGGTTATATTGGTGCCAACGGAGCATTCTTTCAACTTTTCGGATTTAAAAATATTGATGATTTTAAAAATCGCTACGGAAGTATTAGAGAACTTTTTCTCTGTGAATCTGAAGAGATATTTACAGAAGATGACAAAAGTTGGATGGATTATATCCGCATCCATAAAAAAAATGCTCATTATGTCACAGCCAAGAGCAAAGATGAGCGAGCACTTAATTTTATAGTAAAAAATACAGTATACAAAAGAGAGAAAAATGAGCTTTATATTTTGGAGCTCAAAAATGTTACTGAACTTGAAGAGGCTAAAGCTAAAGCAAGTGATATTGAGGCTCTTAAGACAAAGATCCTCTCCAATATCGGACATGAGTTTCGCACGCCTATGAATGCTATCCTTGGCTTTTTATATCTTCTTGAAAAAAGTCATCTAACTCCTACTCAGGCAGAATATTTGAAGATGACAAACAACTCGGCGAAAAGTTTGATGTCAAATATAGAAGCTTTATTGGATCTGTCTCAGATGCAAAGCGGACGCTTGAGCCTCAATAATGTTGAATTCTCTTTGCTCGATGAGATAAAAGAACTTGTTACATTCTTTGTAGAAGAGGGCTACGCAAAAGGGTTACATATAGGTTTTTTTATAGACCCAAAAATTCCAAAGATGCTTGAAGGCGATGTCCATAAAATAAAGCAGATTATTAGTTCCCTTGTTCAAAATGCTATCAAGTTCACTGCAAGAGACGGTAAAATCATCGTAGAGATGAAGCTGCTCAAAAAAAATCCTAATGGCGGATGTAGCATAGGATTTAGTGTAAAAGATAATGGCAAAGGGATATCGGTAAACCGACTTTCAGAAATTACTCAGCCTTTTATCTCTTCAGATCAGCCAGATCAGAGACTTGGTGTTGGACTCAGCCTCTCTTATGGTTTAGTTGCCCTTTTGGGTGGGGAACTTAAAATCCAAAGCGAAGATGGCATCGGATCTGTCTTCTCGTTTTCACTCGACTTTGAACGATACAGTGGAACCTCTTTTGCAATGATTCCTCATAAAAATGTCAAAGTCTTACTTCTTGATGAGAGTAAAATCGATGATGCAAATCTTTTAACGACATATTTGCGCTCTTTTTCGATGGGTGCAACGAAGGTAAATATTATCAATCAAGAACTTTATAATGATATAGATGCTTTATATATTGTTGCATCACAGTCAAATCTTGTATGGGTGGCAGAACTTAGTCAATACTCTAAAAAAGTACCTGTAGTTTTTGTGCTTGCTATGGGAGAGTCTTTATGCAATGATCTTAAAAACATTGTAGATGAAGTTATAACGAAGCCTTTATTGCCGGCAAATCTTTTTGAACATCTTGATAAACTGTTGTTGCGTAGTGATGAGAAAAAAGAGATACCAAAACAGATTAAATCAGGGATGTTAGCTTTAGTCGTTGAAGATAATCTTATCAATCAAAGACTTATAAAAATTTTGCTTCAGGAATATAATATCAGTGTAGTAACTGCGTCAAATGGACAAGAAGCTGTTGATATCTGTAATCATAAAGATTTTGATATCGTTTTTATGGATATAGATATGCCAATAAAAGATGGAGTGATCGCAACAAAAGAGATTAAAGAACATCTTGTTCAAAATGGACATACGATGCCTATCATCGCAGTTACAGCGCTGGCGATGGAAGGCGATAGGGAAAGATTACTAAGAGAGGGTTTAGATGATTATCTTTCTAAGCCGCTCACAAGAAATAAATTAGATTTAATTTTAAATAAATATCTTTTAGAAATGATGGTGTAATATGCAGGGATTTAGTAAAGTAATCGAACAGTTTCCAGATCACGCTGAGGTTATCATAGCCTTCGCCAAACTTGAAAAACATCTATTTTTTATTTTAGGTGACAATGGTGAATTCTTAGGTTGTAACTACTCAACTTATGAAGCTCTTGGATTTGCAACTTATGATGAGTTTTTGGACACATATAATAATGATATGACAAAACTTGTTGAACCAAAAGAGGGCTGTGTTGATGTCACTCATTATGATTGGATTCAACATATTGAAGAGGGGCAAGACCACTGTATCAATATCAAAAACAAAACTGGAGAGATTATTTCCTGTAGTTTGAGATTGCAAAGTTTTGCCTTAAACGGTGTTGTTTTACATCTCCTCTTGCTTGAAAACCAATTTATTATAGAAAGAGCTAAAAAAGCGCATGCATATTTTGAAAGTTTTAAAAAACAGTTTTTGACAAATATCTCGCATGAATTTAGAACGCCGATGAATAGCATCATCGGTTATACAGAACTTTTAAAAGATACGAGTTTAGATAAGCCTCAAAAAGAATACCTTCTAAATATAGATAACAGTGCGCATATGATGATGAGCAATATAGAAAATCTTTTAGAACTGATGCAAATAGAGAGTGGTGTTGCCCTCCAAAAAGATGTGCTCTTTAAACCTTTTGAAGAGTTCGAAAGACTTTCAAGCGAATACAGTGTTGTAGTGGAAAATCATAATCAGCAAATCTTTTTTCTGATTGATCCACATCTTCCTCAACTCATGCTTGGTGATTTTGACAAGATTAAAAGAGTTCTTGTAAATTTGATATCAAACGCAATAAAATATTCTAAAAATAAAGATGGTAAGATAATTGTAGAACTCAAAGCCAGATATAACAATGATCAAGTCATGGTGGAATATTCTGTGAGTGACAATGGGATTGGTATTTCTCAAGATAGAATGAAAAGTATATTAAGACCTTTTGCGGCTATTTATGATAAACAAAGAATAGCGCAGGAAGGGATAGGTATCGGACTAAATCTGTCTCATAAGTTGTTGACTCTTTTAAACTCTCAGTTAAAAGTAAAAAGTCAGCTTGGAAAAGGAAGTCGTTTTTATTTTGAGATTTTACATAAGATAGAAGAAAAAACTCCATATGATTTTGTTCCTGGAACAAAAGTATGTGTTTGGGCAGAAGAGAGCGGTTCTGGTATACAGCTCAAAATACTTGAAAATTATCTCAAAAAGTTTGAGGTAGAAGTTATCGAGATTGATGGTTTGGCTCATAGAGAACTTAACAGTGCTACAGCATTTTTTATCTTGACTAATTATATCAGTCCCTCACGGGCAGATTCTATCAAAGCACACTATCCAAACTTACAAATCATTCAAGTCTGTCATAAAGATGCAAAAATGAGATGTGAGGCCGTTGCTGATAAGATAGAAGGATTTATAGTATTGCCTTTGTTGCCTAACAAACTCTATGATGTACTCAAAGTTATCTGGAAAAAGATTCCAAAAGAACAAATCAAGTATTCATCATTTAAGTCCTTAGATTCCAATTTGTATACGGCAAAAATTTTAGTGGCCGAAGATAATGAGATCAATCAAAAGCTCTTAAAAACTATTCTTGAACAAAAAAATTACAATGTTTCAACAGCTCTCAATGGACAGATTGCCATTGATATGTTCTTAAAAGAAGATTTTGACTTGGTATTGATGGATATAGATATGCCAGTTATGGATGGGATCGTCGCAACCAGACTGATTAAAGAGTATGATAAAAAACGAAGAGTTTTTACGCCAGTCATTGCTCTAACTGCACATGCTCTTTCAGGAGATAGAGAGAGAATACTTAGTGCAGGTTTGGATGCACACTTAGCAAAGCCAATTGACAGAGAGTTCTTGCTTCAAGTGATCGATCGATATTTAAGCGAAAAATTTATGACAAAGAGCACGATAGATAATTTTGTTTAATAATTGTTAGTATAATCCTATTAAAATACTTTAACTAAGAAAAAAAGGGAATAGATGAATTTAGTACAAAGAGTTTTAAGTTCTGCGGTATTAGTTGCAGCAACATTAAGTGCAAACACATTGGTAACTGTAAATGGTAAGGCTATTACTTCAGATGAAGTCAATGAAGCTTTAATGCAAGCAACTCAGGGAAGATTCACATCTTTACCTCAAGACAAACAACAAGAATTGGGTCAGCGTATTCTTCAAGAAATGGTGATGCAAGAGGTTGTTTATGATGATGCTAAAAAGCAAGGTATAGAAAAAAGTAAAGAGTTTAAAGATGAATTCACAAAAGTGAGTGAACAAGTTAAAAAAAGATTGGCAGTTCAGATCTGGCAAAAGAAAGTCGCTGATAAAGTGAGTGTAACAGACAAAGAGATTAGTGATTATTACAACAAAAACAAAGCTGAATTCCAAGAAAAAGACAGCGTTCATGCGTATCATATCCTTGTAAAAACGGAAGATGAAGCAAACAAAATTATCAGCCAACTGAAATATTTAAAAGGTGCTGATTTAGAAACTAAATTTATGGCTTTAGCTAAAACAAGTTCGACAGGTCCTTCTGCTCCAAAAGGTGGGGATTTAGGTACATTTGCTCAAGGTCAGATGGTACCAGCTTTTGATAAAGCAGTATTTAACATGACAGTAGGAACTATCACGACAACACCTGTAAAAAGTGAATTTGGGTACCATATTATTTATTTAAAAGAGAAAAAACCAGCGCGTATGTTGGCTTTAAGTGAAGTAAAAAACTTTATAGCACAACGCCTAAAAATGGATAAGTTTAAAACTGTAGTTCAAGGGAAAATGCAAGACCTACAAAAAACTGCGAAAATTGTTCCAGCAAAAAAATAATAGTTCTCTCTCTTGCATCGAAAAGTTTCTTTTCGGTGGAAGATCTTTTTATGTCAAACGTGATGATCTCCTCGATCCCTATCTCAGCGGAAACAAATACAGAAAACTCTACGCTCTTATCAATACTCGAAGCGAAAATCTTACCAAAATAATCTCTTACGGTGGTACTCAGTCTAATGCTATGCTTTCTCTTGCTGCACTGTGTAACAAAAAAGGCTGGATCTTTGAATACTACACAAAACCTCTGCATATAAAAGAAAATTCAGACTCCAACTACGCTCAGGCACTTTCTCTTGGTATGTCTCATAAAGAGTTGGATGATGATTTGTATCGAGATTTTATAGCAACATTAACTTTGAATTTGGAAGAAAAAACTTTTGTAGTGCATCAAGGTGGAGCAGATAAAAGCGCAAGAGCTGGAGTAGAAGAGTTAGCAAAAGAGATACTTGAATCTGACTTACATGCGAAGCATCCTGCGGGCATAAGAAGTCTAGCAACTCCATCAGGAACTGGAACAACGGCTCTCTACCTGGCTCTTACATTACCAGAGTATAAAGTCTATACAACACCAACTATTGGGGATAAAGCCTATCTTTTAGAGCAAATGTCAGCATTAGAGAAAGTACCGAATAATTTAATAATCTTAGAATCTGAGAAAAAATACCATTTTGCAAAGCCATATAAAGAGTTTTTCGACTTACATGTAAGGCTTGTAGAGACGGGAATAGTTTTTGATTTGGTATATGCACCAAAACTTTGGAAGATGTTGTTGGAGCAAACAGATGAAGAGATACTGTACATTCACAGCGGCGGAACCACCGGAAATGCAAGTATGTTGGAGCGTTATAAGTATAAAGGTTTAGTTTCTATCTAAACCATTTAGGTCAGTAAATGCCTCTTTAACACGTTCTATAAGTGTCTCTTGCCCAGCTCTTAACCATTTTCTTGGATCATAATATTTTTTATTTGGTTTCTCTTCACCCTCTGGATTTCCGATTTGACCTTGGAGATAATCATGGTACTTCTCAGCGTACTCTTTGACACCAATCCAAGTCGCCCATTGTGTATCTGTATCTATGTTCATTTTGATAACGCCGTAGCTTATCGCTTCTTTTATCTCTTGCGGCGTTGAACCGCTTCCACCGTGGAATACAAAGTTTACAGGTTTTTCAGCAGTATTGAACTTTTCTTGGATATATTTTTGAGAGTTATCTAGGATTTTTGGAGTCAAAACAACATTTCCCGGCTTATAAACACCGTGAACATTTCCAAATGAAGCCGCAATAGTGAATCTTGGGCTGATAGAAGAAAGTTCTTCATAGGCAAATGCCACTTCTTCAGGCTGAGTGTAAAGTAGAGCATTATCAAGGTGAGAATTATCTACGCCATCCTCTTCGCCACCTGTAACACCAAGCTCTATCTCCAAAGTCATTCCGATCTTATCCATACGTTTAAGATACTCTTTACAAATAGCAATATTTTCTTCTATCGGCTCTTCTGAAAGGTCAAGCATGTGAGAGCTAAAAAGTGGTTTTCCAGTTGCTTTAAAATGCGCTTCACTTGCATCAAGTAAACCATCTATCCAAGGAAGAAGTTTCTTCGCTGCATGATCTGTATGCAGGATAACAGGAATGCCGTATGCCTCAGCCATAAGATGCACATGTTTGGCCCCTGAGATAGCGCCAACAATCGCTGCTTTTTCATTTTCGTTGCTTATACCTTTTCCGGCATAATAGCTCGAACCGCCATTTGAAAATTGGATAATAACAGGAGAATTTACAATCTTTGCAGCTTCTAAAACGGCATTGATAGAATCTGTGCCAACAACGTTTACAGCAGGTATCGCAAATCCTACCGCTTTAGCGGCATTGTAAACTTTACTGACATCATCACCGGATAATACACCAGGTTTCACTAAATTTAAAATACGTGTACTCATATCTATCAACCTTATTATTTTATGGTTAGATTGTACTAAATTCTTCTTTTAATATAGCTTTCGATGTGCTACAATAATGCCCAATGAAATAAATAGGGATTTAAAATGCTTGCAACTGTAAAATCAAAAATCATATTTTCTACTATCGCGATTAGCCTACTTGGTATTTTAGGGATTTATATCTATCTTTCGGCTACATTTAATGCCTTTTCCAATCAAACAGCTCAAAAATCTTTACAGATGTTGAGTGATTCTGTTTTTCAAACACTTTCAAGAAGTATGATTTCCGGAGATCCAGCCGTTGTTAACGATACACTTAAAGAATCACAGCATATTATCACTGGACTTGATAATATCAGTGTTGCAAAATCTTCAAAAGTGATCGAGCTTTTTGGACTTGCTGATAAAGTAAGTCAAGACACTGCAGTGCTTGATGTCTTTAATGCTAAAAAATCAACTACTATTGAATTACAAAATCCTCATCATGCAATACGTCTCTTAAAACCTCTTATAGCAGATGAAAAATGTCTTCAGTGTCATGGTAATGTCCAAAAGGGGGATGTGTTGGGTGTTATGGATATGACAGTTTCATTAGAGGGAAATGATGCTGAGATCAAGCATACTCAGGTGACTCTACTCCTTTATTTACTGGCAATATGTTTTGTTTTCGTAGCTATTGTGATTTGGTTTTTTTCCAAGGCTGTTATCTCTCCACTTGAAGATCTTGGAAACCGTGCACACTCTTTGGTAGAGGGTGACAAAGATTTGACAAAACGTATCCAAGCTTCAGGCAAAGATGAGTTTGCATATGCCGCGTCATCAGTGAACAGTTTTATACAAGTTGTCCAAGACACTGTAAATGAAGTTAAAAATCTTGGTGATAAAAATACTTCTATAGCAAGAAATATGTCTGACCAAGCAGAATTGATCAACAAAAGTATCTCAAAAGAGCGAGATATCGTAAACCAGACAACACAAAAAACAGGTTCGATTAAAACGATATTAGGTCGATCGATTGAAGTTACAAAAGAAACGCAACAGCATATCTCATCAGCAAGTACAGAGCTTTTAACAGCCAAAGATGCGTTAAGCAGTCTTGTTTATAAAGTAGATCAGTATATGGAAGTTGAAACTGAACTTTCACATCAGCTTGAAGGTCTGAAAAATGATGCGAGCAATGTAAAAGATGTTCTCAACATCATCAAAGATATTGCAGATCAGACAAACCTTTTAGCATTGAATGCGGCCATCGAAGCAGCGCGTGCGGGAGAACATGGTCGTGGATTTGCCGTTGTAGCAGATGAGGTAAGAAAGCTGGCAGAACGCACGCAAAAAAGTCTTATGCAAATAGAGATCAGCATAGGAACAATCGTTCAGTCTATCAATGATGTGAGCGATAGTATGGGACATAACGCGTCGAATCTATCGGCTTTGACAGATATCTCATCTGATGTTGAAAATAAGATCAATATCACTTCTGATGCGATGAATTATTCACTCGAGGTAGCCGACAAATCTTTTGATGATATGCATGAGATAGTAAAAAATATCGAGTGGATTATTGAGAAAGTCAATCAGATAGATGAGTACTCAAAACAAAATGAAAATAGTGTCAATATGATAGACAGTGAATCTACAAAACTCTTAGAAGTCGCAAATTCACTGAAATCAAGAATTGATGAGTTTAGAAGTTAGAAGATATGAATCGCAAGCCATAGAGTTTTTTGATCTGTAAAAAAAACTCTATGAACAGTTTGTGCTGATATAAAAAGATAATCTCCAGTTTTTAAAAGCTGTGCAACGCCTTCAACTTCTAAAATTGCTTCACCTTCTAGCAGAAGAATCCATTCATCTTGTTCTTGTTGATAACTCTCTCCACTTATGACAGAGTTTGAGTTTATAAGCTCAATCTTGATATTTTTATGCTCTAAAAGAGTGTTAAATGTCTCACTGCCAGCTTTGGGTTTTATACAATTTTTGAATATATTGTTTTGTAAGTTTATTGGTATCATATTACTAGGTTCTCCATATATTGATATTTCTTTGATAATAAAAAACTATTTCGGTTAAAATAAATAGATTTTTTAAGTATAAAATCACTAGAATACCAGATGCAAACTATTATTTCCATATCGGCATTTTTAATCACGTCTATGATACTTTTTGTTTTGGTTTGATATTCAAAAGTTATTGGTATAAATGATGTTCCAAATGAGCGTAGCGCACATAAGAAGATCACTCCTCGTAGCGGTGGTATAGCGATCTTTACTGGTTTTATAACTACGCAGTTAGTGCTCAATTTTGATCATTTAGCTACATACAGTTATATTTATATTGCTACTTTTCTTATTTTCATTATAGGTTTTTTGGATGATAAATTTGATGTTTCACCTCGATGGAAATTTCTTGTTATCTTTTTTGCGACGGTCATTCTTTACATGAATGGTATAGAGATTTCTTCAGGTGGAGTATACTTTGGCTACCATCTTATTTTACCTTTAGTATTGGTTCTTCCTTTTACCTTCTTTGCTATTGCCGGTTTTACGAATTCTATGAATCTAATGGATGGACTCGATGGACTCTCAAGTTCAATTGCCATGATCATCTTATCGACTTTTTTGGCGGTTGGTTGGTTTCATGATGATACTCTTATGATCACACTTTCAGCTTCGCTAATGGCATCTATCGTCGCTTTTCTTCTCTTTAACTGGCATCCTGCAAAGATCTTTATGGGTGACAGCGGCTCTCTTACTATAGGATTTGTCATCGCTTTACTAAGTGCTTTATCTCTCAAGTATATAACACCTCCAGCTGTTATGTTTATCATTGCTCTACCACTTTTAGATACTTTTATAGTTATGACTAGACGTATACAAAGAGGACGATCTCCATTTAGTGCGGACAAAAATCATCTTCACCATTTGCTGCTCAATCTTAAAGGAGATGTACCTTTTGTTGTCATTTTGCTCGCATCGATCCAGTTGGTGTTTAGTATTATAGGATTTCAGCTTCATAAGGCAAATGATATTACGTTATTATTTCTTTTTGCTTTACTCTTTTATGTATTTTTACAGCTTTTTGATCCAAGGCTCAGACGTCGAACAAAACATAAAAGCCCACATATTAGAGCCCAACACTTGAAAGATAAACATCAACCAAACACAAAGGAAACAAATGTCTAAAGTAGCACTCATCACAGGAATCACAGGACAAGATGGTTCATACCTTGCAGAATTTTTACTTAAAAAAGGCTATATCGTTCACGGTATGAAAAGAAGAAGTTCACTTTTTAATACAGATAGAATCGATCATTTATATGAAGATCCACATGTTGAAAATAGAAATCTTATCCTTCACTACGGCGACATGACAGACTCTATGAATATCACACGTATTATCCAAGAGACTCAGCCAGATGAGATCTACAACTTAGCTGCTATGAGCCATGTTGCAGTTTCCTTTGAAACACCCGAATATGTTGCAAACGCAGATGGTACAGGGACACTTAGAATCCTTGAAGCTGTAAGACTTTTGGGCTTAGAGAAAAAAACTAAAATCTATCAAGCTTCTACATCAGAACTTTTCGGAAAAGTACAAGAAACACCGCAAAGTGAGACAACACCTTTTTACCCAAGAAGTCCTTATGCAGTGGCGAAGATGTATGCTTACTGGATCACAGTAAACTATAGAGAAGCTTACGGTATGTTTACATGTAACGGCATCCTGTTCAATCACGAATCTCCTGTTCGTGGAGAAACATTTGTAACAAGAAAGATTACTCGCGCCGCATCAAAAATAGCATTAGGACTTCAAGATAAACTTTACCTTGGAAACCTTGATGCTAAACGTGACTGGGGACATGCAAAGGATTATGTACGTATGATGTGGATGATCCTTCAAGCTGACGAGGCTGAAGACTGGGTTATCGCGACAGGACAAACTACAACAGTTAGAGACTTTGTAAAGATGTCATTTGCTTATGCTGGCATAGAACTCGAGTTTAAAGGTGAAGGCGTAGATGAGAAAGCTTATGTGCTCTCTTGTTCAAACCCTGAGTACCAAGTAGAGATTGGTAAAGAAGTAGTGGCAGTCGATCCAAGATATTTCAGACCTACAGAAGTTGATCTTCTTCTGGGTGACCCGACAAAAGCTGAGACAAAACTAGGCTGGAGCAGAGAATACAAACTCGCAGAACTCGTAAACGATATGATGAAATCAGACCTCAAACTGATGACAAAAGATGTCTATCTAAAAGAGGGTGGATATCAGACTATGAGTTATTACGAATAATGAATAAAACTTCTAAAATCTACATCGCTGGCCATCGTGGTTTGGTGGGAAGTGCCATTGTAAATAACCTTACATGTAAGGGTTATACAAATCTCATTTACAGAACTCATGCGGAACTGGATTTAACTAACCAGCAAGCAGTGGCAGAGTTTTTTGAAACAGAGAAACCTGAGTACGTCATCTTAGCCGCTGCAAAGGTCGGCGGTATTGTGGCAAACAACACGTATAGAGCAGACTTCATCTATGAAAATCTCCAGATTCAAAACAATATCATCCATCAAAGTTATCTTCATAAAGTAGAAAAACTACTCTTTTTAGGTTCTACATGTATCTATCCTAAAAATGCTCCTCAGCCTATGGGTGAAAACTGTTTACTCACAGATACCCTTGAGTACACAAACGAACCTTATGCCATAGCAAAGATTGCCGGTATTAAGATGTGTGAGAGTTATAACATCCAGTACGGCACAAACTTCATAAGCGTAATGCCGACAAACCTTTATGGACCAAACGACAACTTTGACCTTGAAAAGTCGCATGTTCTTCCAGCTATGATCCGCAAGATCCATCTAGCAAAACTTCTCAATGAAAAAAATTATGATGCAGTTGTAAAAGACTTACATGTAAAGAGTATAGAAGAAGCAAAAGCATATCTGGCAAAGTTTGGTGTGGATGAAAATAGAGTCGAGATCTGGGGCAGTGGAAAACCGATGCGAGAGTTTTTATGGTCTGAAGATATGGCAGATGCATGTGTATTTATCATGGAAAACAGAGATTTTAAAGATACTTATACAACGCAAGATGGAAGCAATGATACATGCACAGAAACTTCTATCCCTGCATCTGAGATCCGTAATACTCACATAAATATTGGTACGGGTGTAGATATCAGCATAAAAGAACTCGCAGAACTTATAAAAGAGATCATAGGCTTTGAAGGCGAACTTTACTTCAACATTGACAAGCCAGATGGCACGATGAAGAAGCTGACAGATGTCTCTAAACTCCATGCTCTTGGATGGAAACACACAGTAGAACTCCGCGAGGGAATCAAAAAAATGTATGGATGGTACTTAAATGACTAACATTATACTTTGCGGCGGAAACGGTACACGTCTTTGGCCTATCAGCAGAACTCTTATGCCAAAACAGTTTGTCCAACTTTTTGATGGAGAATCTCTTTTCCAACTCACAGTCAAACGCAATCAAAAAGCTTGTAAAGCGCAGGTTATAGTCTCAAATGCAGAACAATACTTTTTAGCTGTCGATCAACTCTCCGAGATCAACATCACAAAAAACACATTTTTACTTGAACCTATCGGACGAAACACCGCTCCGGCTATTGCCCTTGCATGTATGGCTCTGAGTCCTGATGAAGTGGTTCTTGTGACCCCATCCGATCATCTGATCCGTGATGAAAAAAGTTACTTAGCCGTCATAGATCAGGCAAAAGCCCAAGCGCAAAACAACAAGCTCGTAACATTTGGCATCACTCCCTCTTATCCTGAAACAGGGTTTGGCTATATCGAAGCCAACGGCTTAGACGTAACATCGTTCAAAGAAAAACCAGATCTTAAAACGGCACAAAGTTACATAGATGCAGGAAATTACTACTGGAACAGCGGAATGTTCTGTTTTAAAGCTGGCGTATTTTTGGATGAACTCAAACTTCATTCTCCAGAGATCTACAACACGGCAAAAACTGCATTTCTAAACGCCTCGAAAGATGATCTCATAAGAGTCTCACATGCAGATATGGCTGCTATCCCAGAAGATAGCATAGACTACGCTGTGATGGAAAAAAGCAGTTGTGTTAAAGTGATCCCAAGCGATATCGCTTGGAGTGATCTTGGAAGCTTTGATGCACTTTATGAAGAACTGCCAAAAGACAGCAATGGCAACACTCTTAATGATGATCTTATCAGCATAGACTCTACTAACAATCTCATCATCTCTCATAAAACTATCGCGATGATAGAGATCGACGATCTTATCATCATCGATACTGAAGATGCTCTTCTTATTTCAAAAAAAGGCTCTTCTCAAAAAGTCAAAGAGGTCGTCGCCAAACTCAAAGAGAAAGATTCACATCTGCCAAATATCCATCTTACCGCGCACCGTCCGTGGGGAACATATACAGTGCTTGAAGACACGCCGGGTTATAAGATAAAACGCATCGTCGTTCGTCCAAACAAGCGCCTAAGCCTGCAAAAACATTTCCATAGAAATGAGCACTGGATCGTAGTAAGTGGTACGGCAACGGTAACCGTAGGGGAAAATACTTTTCTTGTGCGTCCAAATGAATCCACTTACATCAAGATGGGCGAGATCCACCGCTTAGAAAACAAAGGCAAGATAGACTTAGTCCTTATAGAAGCGCAAGTAGGTGAATACACAGGAGAAGATGATATCGTCAGAATAGATGATGATTTTAAACGCAGTTAAATCAATTGTTTTATGCACTTTTTTTATAAAAGAAGTTTTTTGGGTTATGTGGCATGTTTGAAAAGACTTTGGCAACAATCAAACATCAATAGAGTTAAAATCTACACTATTCACCTGCAGCATTTAAAGCGTATAGTATTTAAAAAAATAAAACATTTTTGAGGTCAAAATCCAAGAGATAGACCTCGGTAAGCAATCTTTATGCTTCAAGCATGTATAATCTTGATTAATTTTATATTTTAAATATTAGAATCTGTTACAAGAAAGAGGAAAAAAGTATTGATGAAAATGGTCATTGCATGGAGAGGATCACAATATACTTTTTATGGGATATATTTATGACCAAATCTTTTTCCAAACAATTTACGATCAATCTTATTACTAATCTTATTTCATTTTTATTAAGTGTCGGAACAACTGTTTTAAAAAAGGGTGTTGAGAAATGAAAACCAAGTCACTTTTCAACAACTCTATCTGGAACATGGGATTTAATGTTTGGCAGATGGTCATTATATTTATCACAACACCACTTTATATCAAGGAGTTGGGTACCGCTCAATATGGTATTTTTGTACTTTTATCATCAATTACAGGCTTTATGGGGCTTATGAATTTTGGTTTAGGAGATGCTACACTGCGCTATGTGTCTTTTTATAGAGGTCGAAATGATTCTGAAGGAATCCAAAGAATCATAAGGAGTACATTTTTCGTTTATATTATCATATCTTTAATCTCTGTGATATTTTTGTATCTTTTAGCTCCTAAAATAGTTGTTTGGCTTTCCCTCGAAACAAATTACGATTTTGATAAAGTTATAGAAATTATCAAGATAACTGCATTTACAGTTGGCCTAAGCTTTTTTTCTTCCGCATTTCAAGTAATTCCTCAAGCTTTTGAAAGATATGATATCAACACTATTGTAAATATTGGTATTAGTTTTTTGCAGAGTATCGGTATCTTAGCAATTCTTTATTTACAACCAACTCTACATAATTTAGTGATGTGGAATTTACTCATTGCTTTTTTTAGTATTTTCATATTTTTAGGGCTTGCGAAGTATTTTATAAAAGATCTCAATTTTTTACCGAGTTATGATGCTAAAAGTATGAGAGAGGTTTTTAGCTTTAGTATATATAGTTTTGTTAGCCATATTTTTGTTTTATTACGCACTCAAGCCGATAGAATCATTTTGACATCTTTAGCAGGTCCTGCAAGTGTTGGTTATCTTGCAGTACCTCAGCAGCTAAACTCCAGGGCTTCCTATGCAGTAATTAGTTCAGGGTCTGTTCTTTTTCCTAGATTTAGTGCTATGTCGGACAATGAAATCAAAAAGGTAAGCCTTTTTCTCAATAGTGGATGGATTTTACTTGTTTTAAGTGTTTTAATTTTTGTCCCTATGACAGTTTTAAGCCCAAGCTTTCTTGAACTTTGGATCAATAAAGATTTTGCTGAAAAAACTTCTTTTTTAACGCAGATTATTTCAGCAAGTTTTATAATCAGCGGTGTCTACAATTCATATGCCCATCTATTTAATGGAACTGGTAAACCAAAATATCAAACAATAGTAATTGTATTGACGGGAATTTTCAGTATTTTTGTTAATATAGTACTTATCAATAAGTTTGGTTTCAATGGTCTAGGCTACGCATACTGGGTACCATGTTTTATTGGCATTGCGGCTTTGATTTTTGCATGGAAATCAGTTCTTAATCAAAGGACTCTCTCTCCTTTAGTATCCATCTTTTATTCGCCTCTATTATCGGCAGCATTTAGTTTCTATCTAATCTCAAAAATGTTAAAAATTATTCCGATTCATCATTGGAGTTATTTCATCATGTATGCTTTTTTCGCATTACTTCTAATAGGTGTTTTTATTATTCTACTTGAATACACAATTTTTAAGAATCATTCCAGATTGAAAAGTATTCTATCTCAATGGAAAAATAAATGAAAATATTAAAATTATTTGGTTGTTTTATATTTTATTTATCCTATCTTAGAGATAAAATTATTTTAATATTACTTTCCGGAGGTTATAGTGCAAAAAATGTCAAATATGTTCAATGAATTAATTTATTTTGTAAAAGATAAGTTTCCCAATTTATGTAAAGCTAAAATATTTGGTAATGGGATATATGCAAGGTGGGGCAAGTTTCTTAATTTCGGTGATCAGCTTACCCCGTTAATATTACATCATTATGGTTTTACACCAATCTATTCACAATATAAACCATCATTTGGGCATAAGGCTGATTTCGTGTGTGTTGGGACACTTCTTCAAGATACTCCAAATGATTTTTCTGGCATAGTTTTAGGCTCAGGAATGGATGATGTTAGCAAGAATTTTTCGAATGCAACAATTCTTGGTATTCGTGGTAAGTTGACACAGAAAAATCTTAATCTAAAAGATGACAGTGTTGTATTGGGTGATCCAGGACTGTTAGTTGCATATATTTTTCCAGAAAAAATTGATAAGAAATGGGCTTTAGGAATCATTCCTCATTTTATAGATAAAAATGAAAATACAATAGCTCTATGGAGACAGAGTTTTGGTGATAATGTTAAAATAATTGATGTTCAACAATCACCAAAAAAGGTAATTACAGAAATTAAGCAATGTGAAAGGATCATTTCTTCTTCACTTCATGGTTTAATTGTTGCAGATGCATTTGACATTCCAAATGTCATGTTTACAATTCGAGAGAATTTAAAAAGGCAGCCAAATGATGATCATAAATTTAAAGATTATTACACTAGCCTAGGTATTGATTTTAAAGGTTTGGAGCCTACAGGCTTAGAAACTATGGATTATTTGATTGATCAAACATCAAGTAAAGGACATTTAGTAGACAAAATGAAAAAAGAGTTGGACCAAGTATTTAAAAATCTACATTCTACATTTAAACAATGGAAATTGGAAAATAATTAATATGAAACTCTGTATTATAGCATCTGGTGACTACTTCTCAAGCTACGGAGGAGGGCAAATTTATGTCAAAAATCTTGTCCGATCATTAAGCGAGAAAGGTCATGATGTTAGTGTTATTTCACTTTCTGTGGAGTCTGTCGATCAACCGATAACTGATGAACGAATGGTTGAGGGCGTACATGTTATCCAGCTCAAACTTTCTCAAAACTCTTTACATGTAAGCCAACCTTTAGAGTTTCAGCCATTTTTGCTTGATGCACTCAGTAGAGTTATAGATGAGATCCGTCCAGATGTCGTTCATGCACACGGGTGGAAATATGCCACGACAAAAGTGTGCGACGCTCTTGGTGTACCATATGTAATCACTGCGCATCACGGGGGAATAGTCTGTCCAAATGGCATGCTGCTCAACAACCACGATGCCATCTGCAGTGTGGATGTTTCCATGAAAAATTGTCTTTCGTGTGCTTTGCATTTTGTGCCTGCGGGTGATCTTTTTGCGCCACTCATTTCTCGTCTTCCAGAAAAATCTGCTTTAGACATCGCACAGTTTTTAAAAAGCAGAAAAAATATTCCCTATGTTTCACCCGCCTTTCAAACTCCGCTTGGCATCGCAGATAAACAAGCGCAGCTGAAAACTTTACAAGACTTACATGTAAACATCACAGCACCATCGCGTGCGATTGCCTCGGCGCTGAAACGTAACGGTATAGCAGACGATAAGATCACTGTTATACCTCATGGCATTACACCACTTACGCAAGAACCACTTGAGCTTGGTCTTCCAGATCGTCCTGTGCGTTTTGGATATGTCGGACGTGTTGCGTATGCAAAAGGCTTACATGTACTCATCTCTGCGTTAAAACTGTTGCCAAAGCAAGAGCACTATGAGCTTCACATCTACGGCGAAGGGGCAAATAAAAGCGAAAAGCGTTATGCCGCTGGTTTGCAAAAAAATACTCAAGATATGCCTGTGTTTTGGCATGGAAAAATCGACAATACTCAAGTACAAAAAGCATATCAATCATTTGATGTGATGGTGCATCCGACTATTTGTCTTGAAGTTTTTGGTTTGAGTTTGCTTGAGTCACTAAGCTCAGGTAGATCTATCATAGCTACTCGATGCGGTGGACCCGAGGATTTTATAGAAGATGGAGTCGATGGTTTTTTGGTTGCACCAAACGATGTAGATCAGCTTGCAAAAACTATTAAAATGTTTTTAGAAGATCCTAATCTGGCTGAAAAACTGTCAAAAACGATTAGACCTATCAATACTTTAGAAAATCATACGACTGATTTAGAAAAACTATACGAACAAGTAGGGCTTGAAAAATGAAAAACGTATATACTGCAGAATCTATTCATGAGATTCAAAATATTATTCAAGAGACACAGCCAAGATCTTCTTTACTACTGAAAATCCGATATTTTTTTATAAGATCTAAAATTATATTTCTCAATATCATCTTGTCAGTATTGGAATTTTTTCTATTTAAACAAGGTGTACCAAAACAAGATGAGATTAAAACTATAGTCGTATATAGTGTAGGTATTTTGGGAGACAATGCAGTACGTTTACCAGCAATTTTTACATTAAAAAAAGCATATCCTGCCTCAAAAATCATAGTGATCAATAAATATCAAAATTGGAATCCAAAAGTACCTCAACAGTTATTTGAAAGTGTTTCATATATTGATCGTGTCATTCTTGTTAAAGATAATCCAGTACAAAAAAAAGGTATATCTTTTATTTATGATGATGAACAGACAAAAGATTTAGAGTGTGATCTTTTTATAAATCTTTCACCTCTTGGACCAAGAGGATGGCTAGGAGCTGTAATTAGAGAGATGCTCTTAGCAAAAAAATTGAAGGCAAAGTATGCATTTGGATTTAAAATGTATTCTCTACTAGGCCTCAAAGATATTCAAAATATCAAGCATCTAATTTCAAATTTAAATTATCCTAGACTAGCAGAGGAAATACTCAAGAAACTTCATTTAAGTATCGATTATACGGATCAAGTATTTTCTAAAAATGATGAAGCATCAAAAAGTGTCGATTTGAAACTTAAGGACGTGGGTGTTTTAGATAAATATGCTATTTTACATCCAGGAGGAACTTTAGTCTGTCAACGTTGGCCTGCTTCTCGATATGCTGAAATAGCGATCTTTTTAGATGAACAATATGGTCTCAAATCGATTATAACTGGTGTAGAAAGTGAAAGTGAAATTGCAAATGAAGTCGTTGAAAGATCAAAAGGAAGTGCATTTAGTTTGGCTGGAAAGACATCACTTCTAGAAACAATTGCCTTAATCCAAAAAGCGCAAATTACTATTTCAAATGATACTGGTATGCTACATCTTTCTTCGGTTCAAAATGTTCCGACTATTGGGATATTTGGAAGTAGAGATACTCCATTATGGTGGTTTCCAATAGGAGAAAAAAAATCTGTAATAATAGGTTTCTCCAAAGATAGTTACAGATACCTTGATGGGAATATAATAACGGATTTGTTGTCAATAGAAATTGCAGATCTAAAACACCTTATCAATAAAATGTATGCTGACCATATTACAAAACAACCTTATAGAGAATAATGATGACCAACAAAATAACAATCATGATCCCAACATATAATCAAGCACAATACATAAAAAATACAATTGATAGTGTATTGATGCAAAACTATTCAAATCTTGAAATTATTGTTTCAGATGATTCAACTGATAATCTTACAAATGAGTTGATTCAGAATCAATATTCGAGCGAACTTGAAACAAACAAGATACACTACTATCATAACATACCATCTTTAGGAAGAGTAAAAAATTACTACACAATGCTCCATGAAAGAGCTTCTGGCGATTATGTTTTAAATTTAGATGGTGATGATTGGTTGAGTGATTCAAAATATATTTCTGAATCTATTGCTATTTTAGATAATAATCCAGATGTTATGGCAACAATGGCACGCAAGCAACACTATTATGAGTTGAAAAATGAGTTTATTGATTCTAAAGGTTTCAGCCATTTAAAGGGGATTGTATCTGGCAATGAGTATGTTTGGGAAACTATTTTAGGAAAAGCAGAATTTAATCATCTTACCGTCGTTTATCGTCGTAGCGAGGCTATTGATAACGATTTTTACACTTTAAATAATACAGCTTCCGATGCAGACTCTATTTTTAGATTGATTAGTGAACATAAAATAGCTCTTATAGATAAATGTGTTGGCGTATGGCGTCTTCATGAAAAAAATGCCACTTTTACAGAAAGAAAAAAAACAAATTATGATGAGTTATTTGAGTTTGAAGTTAATGTGTATAAGCTCGCATCTCACAAACATAAAAAAGAGTATCCATATAAAATATGGATGAAAATGTGGAAAACTCAAACAGTCATACATTATCTTATTTTTCTTTTACGTGAAAAGGACAAAAATATATTTAGATTTATAACATATCTTCTGAGGAAGGAAAAAAATCTTCTTTTTTTCCTTCCAAAATATATTTTTTATAAAAAAATTTCTCAGCAAGGAAAATTACTGTGAAGGATATTTTCCAATTATTTAGACAACAAATTTTGAGATTTTTTATATGGTCGAGGTCATCTAAATATATAATGTGTGATAAAAATATTCTCATTATCGCTCCACATCCTGATGATGAAACGTTTGGATGTGCTGGACTTATTGCGCTTAAAGTAAAACAAAATGTAAAAGTGTCAGTTGTATTTTTGACAAATGGTGAAAAAAGCTTACAAAATGTTTCCACAGAAGAGATTATGCTTCACAGACAAAACAGCGCAAGAGCTGCAGCTGAAATGCTTGGCGTGAGAGATATATATTTTATGAATCTTGCAGATGGAGCGATCCCTCATCCAGAAGCTCCAAGCTTTACACAGGCCGTAGACAAAATCGCTGATCTCATAGAAACGATCGCTCCATCGGAGGTGTTTTGTACTCATATAGCAGAAGGATGGTCTGACCATACGGCTGCTGCAGAGCTAACCATAGCCGCTTTAAAAAAGTTAGATAGGTCAATTTCACTTTACATGTACTGGGTGTGGGTCTGGTTTTCTGTGCCTTTAAAGGGTATTCGTGCACTTGATTTTAGCCAAACATATTATCTTGATGTTTTAGATGTCATGCAACAAAAAAAGAGTGCCATACACTGTTACTTAAATGCTTTACATGTAAGCGGAGTGCCATATTGTGGAAGATTGCCAAAGATGTTTTTAAAAGCGTTCGAATGGCCTTATGAAGTTTTTGAAAAGGTAGAATATAGATGAAGTTTGAATGGATAACCGACTGGAAAACCATTTGGTCTGAGGAGTTTCAATCGCAGTGGCTGGATTGGATGGAACGTGCTGATAATGCTCATGTTTTTTTTCATCCTGCAATGGCAAAAGCGTGGGTAGACACCTATATGCCTCTGCGTGATATTCGTCCTCTTTTTTGTATTGCCACACAAGGTGAAAATACTATATTTTTACCGTTAGTTTTATGGAAGAAAAATTGGAAAAATGCTTTTGAAAAAGCCATTGTTCCGATTGGATATTCTGACTATGACTATCATGATCCTATTGTTGTTGGAAAAGATTTACACAACTGGGAAGAGTTTTGGAAAACATTTTTGGATGAGGTAGAATTACGCTGGCATAGTGGCTTTGATACTATTACCATTGATGGAATCCGTAAAAATGCCATAGGCTCATTACAAGAATGGGAAGAGATCGAAGTATGTCCATACATTGATCTGTCGACTTTTTCAGATAGCGATGCATTTTTGCAGTCACTAAAAAAGAACCTTCGTCAAGATACAAAAAGACGTGTGCGCAGACTTGAAGAAAATGACGATGTGACTTTTCAGGTATTTACGGAAAATGAGCTGACAGAAGCACTACAAACCTTACCGGAGCTGCTTGATCACCATATTAAAAGATGGCTGAATGCCTACAAAGCTCCTCACTTCCATGAAAATCTCATAAAAGCATTACTTCCTAAAGGATTACTCCATTTTTCCAGAATCTGCATAGGAACAAAAACTATCAGCTGGAGGATTGGATTTATCTATAAATCACGCTACTACTCTTATATGCCGGCATTTGACATTGAATACAATCAATATTCACCTGGAAAAGTTCACCTTTTTTACTGTATTGATGATACTATCAAACGCGGGTTGAAAACATATGATCAGCTTCGAGGTGCTGAGCTTTATAAAAATGAGTGGACAAATACGGTTGATTCAGTATGGACATATCATAAATCAAGTGACGGATTTTCAACAACTCTAAAAACAAAACTTAATGAGTTGAAAAATGCACTTAAAACCTAAAAAGAGAAGTTCAATGACATATAAATGGATAACCGACTGGGAAACTATCTGGTCTGAAACATTTCAATCACAGTGGCTTGATTGGATGGAACACTCTGAGAATGCTCATGTATTTTTTCATCCGGCGATGGCAAAAGCATGGGTCGATACCTACATGCCTATCCGAAATATTCGTCCTTTGTTTTGTATTGCCACTCAAGGTGATACTACGATATTTTTACCCTTAGTGTTATGGAAAAAGAACTGGAAAAATGCTTTTACAAATGCCATTGTTCCCGTAGGTTATTCGGATTTTGACTATCATAATCCTATTGTTATAGGTGATATATCTAGGATAGAATGGAATAGTTTCTGGACGGATTTATATATTGAAATTCAGTCTCATTGGAAAGGAAAATTTGACCTATTTGAGATCGATGGTATTAAAGAATCATTTAGTGGTAGCCCACAATTTTGGGAACTATCTGATGAATGTCCTTATATTGATTTAAAACCCTACGACACCTACGAAGCATTTCTAGGATATTTTAAAAGTAAACAGCGTAACGATGTTCAACGTCAAATAAGACGATTGGAAGAAGAAGGGGCTTTTGTATTTGAAGTGTTAGGGCGTGAGCAAAAATCTGAAATTTTAGCGATCCTTCCCACTCTGCTACATAACCATACACTACGATGGCCAAATGCATATAAAGCGCCGAATTATCACTACAATCTTGTCAGTAATGCCTTAGATAACAATCTGCTTCATTTCTCGCAAATAACCATTGATGGTAAAGCTATCTGTTGGAATATAAGCTTTGTCTATAAAAAAACATATTATTTTTACATGCCGATATATGTCGAAAAATATGCCAATTTTTCCCCTGGAAAACTCAATATGTTTTTATGTATTGCAGATATAATTAGCAAAAATTATGAAATTTTTGATCTCCTCAGAGGCGCTGAAGAGTATAAAAATAAACTCCCAGTACAAAATGATGCCATATTTCACTACATAGTAAAAAATAATACTTTTTTTTCACGTATAAAAGATAGCTTATTGCAACTTAGGAAACGTATTTTATGAATAAGACTAAAGTCCTTATCGCCATTCCATGCCTTCTTTTGGGTGGAACAGAGTATCAAACTCTTAATCTAGTCAAAGCATTAAAGCAGTCAGGCTATATAGTAGAGGTATTGTGCTATTTTGAACATGATATTCGTATGGTTGAGTATATGCAAAAAGAGGGTGCTGAGGTAGTTTTGATGAGTCCAGATGGGACGCGTCCAGTTGGCATTTGGCCTACTGTTAAAGCACTTTTTTCTGGTATACGCCAAGCTTTGAAGAGTTCTCGTCCTGACGTGGTTCATGTTCAGTATATGGCTCCCGGTGCTCTTGCTATCATCATTTTTAAGCTTTTTGGAGTTAAAAAGATTCTCACAACGGCTCATGTTCCAGGGCACATCTACAAGCGCAAATGGATTCCACAACTCATCAGCAAAACTATGACTGACCTTTTTATGACAGTTTCTCAGTCATCCGAGCACTCTTTTTTCGATGTCAAACCTGAGCTGTATCATAAGGGACTTATTAAAAGCGGACGTAAACACTGCACGGTTTATAATTGTGTAGATGTTGAAGAAAAAAGCTTACATGTAAAGGCCACTGAATGTGAGTATTTTACTTTAGGCGTTGTTTCACGTTTGAGCAAAGAGAAGGGAATCGACAGGCTTATAGCAGCAATGCCCTTTGTGCTTCAAGAGTTGCCAAATGTAAAACTACTTATAGTCGGCGATGGAAGAGAAAAAATAGTTTTGCGAGAACAAGCCAAAGCTTTACATGTAAGCCATGCCATAACGTGGGCAGGTCTGCAACCAAAAGAGTTGCTGGAAAGCTATTATAAACAGATGGATATTGTTGTCATCCCTTCGCGTTTTGAAGGTTTTGGGCTTACTGCCATCGAGGCGATGAGCTATGCCATACCTGTCATTGCTTCTCGAGTAGATGGACTGATGGAGATCATAGAAGGTGAGCATTCTGGTATGTTAGTAGACTGTTCAGATTCATCGGATTTATCTTCTGCTGTAGTCTCTTTACGGCAAAATAATGAGAAACGAAAAATAATCGGCATAAATGGATACAACAGAGTTAAAGCTACTTTTTCGTACAATATCTATCAAAAAAAAATAGCTGAACTCTATAGTGAAATCATACAAGGCGGTCGCATCTAAATGTTTACTCTTTTAAATGTTTTAGTCTTCTTTTTTTTAGTGGGATACGCCTTTAAGCTATTGGTATCTTCACCTTCTTATGTCAAACTTTCCAAAACGGAAAAATACTTGCTTACGGGAAGAGAAAAGTTTCTTCTCTTCACTTTGGTAACGGGGATGTTCCAAGTAGGAGTGAGTCTTGGAGGTATAAATCTTTCCGCACTTCGCTTGATGATCTGGATAGGCTTTGTACTTTTTGCATTTATGTTTTATAAAACACCAAAATTTAGCCCTGTTTACTTTATGTATTTAGCCTTTTTGACTTGGATGGCTGCTTCGCTTTTTTGGACAGATAGCGTTGGGTATGGTCTCCGTGCTTATCTGAAGTATCTTTATCCTTTTCTTATTATGCTGTTTGCCATGACCTTTGTGAAGTCTCCCCAGTTTATCTATATTGCTATGCGTTGGATGATTACCTCTGCCTTTTTGTATAGTCTTTTTTTAGGTGGGCATATGACTGATGTTCTGCATATTTGGTATTTTTATGGTGATGGAGTTTTTTGGCCTGCATCCACTCTTGCTGATTTTCTTGGGATCATGAGTGCGGTCTCTTTTGTGATGTGGTGGCGTACTGGAGAGAAAAAATACCTCTTACTTATTGCTTGGTTTTTTCTTTCTTCAGTGTTAGAAAGTATCCGAACAGGATTACTTGCAATCTTTTTAGTCTTAATAATCGCATCTTATTTGCGATACAAAGTGTTGGCTATTCCGTATATTGTAGGACTACTCTTTATTGCTGCTGCCAGCGTTGTGTTTATTCCTCAGATACATGACAAGATGTTTAATGCTTCAGCTAAAGTGTCAAATATTAATGATTTATCTTCTATATCTACCGATAACATTGATAGTAATGCCCGTTTTGCCATGTGGGCTTGGGCTATGCAGAAGTTTTACGACGGACATGAAGCGACTGGCTCAGGACTAGGAACCATTCAACATTACATGTATGAGAATTATGTTTTTGGAGGATTGACAGTTCTTCATAATGACTATGTTCAGATACTTTCTGATGTTGGTTTAACGGGACTTATCCTCTATGCACTGTTTCCAATCAGCATCTTTTTATATGCTTGGCGGCCTATAATGCGACGAGGATTCAGCGGATATAAAATTTCTTTGATATTATCAGTGCTATCCTTTGTTTCCGTATTAACAACTATGATGACCGATAATGTGGTTAATTATAGTTTTGCTACACACTCTTACCCTTTCATGTTTATTGGTATTGCGATCGCTTATAAACAAATCGAAAAACAGCAGCGAGCAGCTCAAAGTGATTAGTATAGTAATTCCTTTATATAATAAAGAAGATTATATTGCTAAGACAATTCAATCTATCCTTACACAAACATTTCAAAACTTTGAAATTGTTATTATCAATGATGGATCAACCGATGGAAGTGTCAAAGAAGTACAACGTTTTGAGGATAAACGTATTCGGCTTTTTGAACAAACAAATGCTGGTGTATCTGCTGCAAGAAATCGAGGAATTACTGAAGCACAATATGAATTTATTGCATTCTTGGATGCAGATGATGAATGGAAACCTAACTATTTAACTTTACAATATGATTTAATTAAATCATTCCCTATATGTGACGTTTTTGCGATGGCATATATGGTAAATCGTAAAGGTTTATTATCATTGTCAAGACTTTCAAACCTTAACTTTGAGGGTAAAGGAATTATCGATTACTTTTGTGTTGCATACCAATCTGATCCTCCTGTTTGGTCGTCTGCTGTTGTTGTTACAAAAAAAGCTCTGAATCAGATTGGCGGTTTTCCTTTAAACGTACGATCAGGTGAAGATCTAGTTACATGGGCAAAACTAGCTACTTTATATAAAATTGCTTATAGCACAGAAGCAGCTAGTGTCTATCATGTAAATGAAGAAACTTGGGATCAAGGCAGGATACCTGATCCTGATGATTATGTAGGGATTGAATTGAGTAAACTTTTGACACACAAAAATAATGACACATGTTTAAAAAAATATATTGCTTATTGGTACCGTATTCGTAGTTCAATGTATATAAAGCATTCTAGACATATTGATGCTTTAAAGGAAGCAGCTAAAGCCGTTGCTTGCGCTCCCTATTGCTTTAAAAATTATCAATATATTTTATTATCAGTATTACCATACAGTTTGGTAAAATCTTTTTTAAAATTTAAAACGAGATATCTATGAAATCATTATTATCAAAATTATTTTTTATCTTGTTTAAGAAATCCATTCTTATAGTACATTATTTTTATAATAAAAAATCTCAAAAATATTATTATTACTTTTTATCTAAAAATGGAATTATATTTTCTGGAGTTCCTCAATTTATTGGTTTAAGTAGCACTTTTGATAATCATGGGAAAATTACTATAGAGAAAAATGTTGTTATTTCTGAAGAAGTATTGTTTCTGACTCATGATTATTCCGTAGTAAACATCAGCAAAGAATTTTTGCAAAATGATTGTGGATACCCTTGGATTAATGATATTCATGTCGGAGAAAATAGTTTCATTGGTATCAAAGCTATCATCTTACCGGGAACTCACATTGGTAAAAATAGTATTATTGGTGCTGGCGCTGTTGTAAAAGGCAAGATCCCTGAAAATTCTATTGTTATTGGTAATCCAGCACGTATTGTTGGAGATACTAGTACATGGATTCAACAAAAATTTGCATCACAAGTTCAAGTTCCAATAACAAAAAGATTCGAAATGATAAAAATAAAATAATAACAGGTAAAACGATGACAAAAAATCTTTCCTTCTTTTCATATCTATTCCAAGACTACAAATCAAATAAAAAAAATATCAAGGCTCGTCTTATATTATTTTTATTTCGTTTAGCACAGCTGTGCCGTAGAACACCAAAGCCTATTCTCATCTTTTTAATTCCATATCTACTTTTTTATCGTATCTTTGTTGAGTGGATACTAGGAGTTGAGCTTCCTTGGAATACGACTGTTGGTGCTGGGCTCAAGCTTTACCATGGTCAAGGACTTGTAGTAAATGATCACAGCGTCATAGGAAGCGGCTGTACTTTACGACATAACACGACCATAGGACACAAAGAGCTTTCAGACGGCACTTTCTCAGCTTCACCGATTATTGGAAACAATGTAGATATCGGCTCTAACACTGCTATCATCGGGCCAGTGGTCATCGGAGATAATGTCATCATAGGCGCGGGCTCAGTAGTGGTTAAAAATCTTGAATCTGATGGGATTTATGCCGGTAATCCTGCACGACTCATCAAAAAAATTGCTTGATGAAAAAACAAAAACTTCTCTGCATCCTTCACCGTTCACCGCCAGCACATGGTGCGGCAAAAGTTGGTGATTTTATAGCCCAAAGTAGGGCGTTGCAAGAGGCATATGATTGTCGTTTTATTACCATAAAATCATCCGACACTATCGGTGATATTGGAAAAGTCAATTTTAAAAAGTTTTATTTAGTGGCTGAACTTTATTTTAAAATATTATGGAGTTTACTCGTTTTTAGACCTCAAAAGATCTACTTTACCGCCTCAGTGCGAAGTGTGGCATTTTATCGCGACCTTTTGGTCTCGACGTCATGGAAAACCTATGAGTTTTTCAAACCTGTAGAACTGTTTTATCACTACCATACAAAAGGTATCGATGAGTTTGTCTCGACATCGGCAAGAAATCTGGCATTGACTAGATTTTTTCTTCGTAATGTCAATCTGATCCTTCTCAGCCCGATGCTCAAAGATGATTTTGAAAAAGTTCAAACCTATAAAAACATCTTTTTTTTACCAAATGGTGTTGAAGATCATGCTGATGCATCTGCCATAGAGCAACGCTCATATGAAGGTAAAAAGCATATTCTCTATCTTTCAAATATGATAAAGTCTAAAGGCTACTTTGAAGTTCTTAAACTTGCGATGCTTACATGTAAGGAAGATCTTCATTTTCATTTTGCTGGCGGATGGCAAAACAGTGATGATGAACAAGAGTTCTTAGCCCTTATCTCAAAACCAGAACTGGCAAAGAAAGTGACCTTTCATGGCTTTATAAGTGGAGAGCAAAAAAAAGCACTCTTTGAGCAGTCTCATCTTTTTATATTCCCAACACGCTATCCAAATGAAGCATTTCCTCTTTCCATACTTGAGGCGCTCTCATATGGGCTTCCTGTATTGTCCACAGATGAAGGATCGATTCCTTATATACTAGATGAGCAATGTGGCGTCATAGTGTATGAGCTGGCTAAGCTAGTAGAAGGTTTAGATCAAGCCCTTAGTACACTTATGAACTATGAAACATCAAAGTATTGTCGTGAGCATTATCTTCAAAATTTTACTCTCGAGCAATTTGAAACAAATCTAATTAGGATTTTAAATGTTTAAACAAATATCTATTATGAGTTATGAAGTGTATGCTGATGAGCTTGAGAAGATTTTGATCTCAGAGTCTAAACAGATTATCAACACTATCAATCCACATTCTTATGTGACTGCAAAAAATGATACTTTGTTTGAAGAGGCTCTTCGGGATTCAGATATTTTGCTTCCTGATGGAAGTGGCATTGTTCTTGCCGCAAAACAGACCCGTGGGGAAAAGATATCCAAGATAGCGGGTTCTGACTTACATGTACATCTTCTCCGTCACTTAAACGTAGAGAAGAAAAGATGTTTTTATATGGGTTCATCTCAAAATACATTAGATCGCATTAAAGAACGTCTCGCAGAAGAATACCCTCAGTTAGAAGCGGAGTTTTACTCACCCCCGTTTAAAGCAGAGTTTAGTACTGAGGAAAACCAAAGTATCATAAATGCCATAAATGAGTTTAAGCCAGATGTTTTATTTGTAGGGATGACTGCGCCAAAACAGGAAAAATGGTTACATGTAAATAAAGAACAACTTGATGTGAAGATAGCTTGTTCTATCGGTGCGGTATTTGACTTTTATGCGGGAACTGTAAAACGTCCTTCACAGTTTTGGATCGCTTTGCATTTAGAGTGGCTTCCAAGATTGCTAAAAGAACCTAAAAGACTATGGAGAAGAAACTTTGTATCAACACCACTATTTTTAGTGGATATGATACGCTATAAGCTGAAGTCCAATTAAGACTTACAGCTTTTACCATTGCTTGGAGTGGTTTTACACGATGTTTTAGAATTTGTGATATCTTTTTCTGATCCACCATGTGTATCTACGCCGACATTATTCACTTTAGCTTTTATTTCATTTATAGCATTTGAACTTGTTTTTGTTACTACTTTTGTTGGTGCTCTTGAACTCGTCTTGCATGATGATTTTGAATTCGTTTTACATGACGGCTGAGTATTCGTGTTTTTCAGGCTAGATGCTGTGTGGTTGCATCCCTTTGTGTTTGTTTTGTCATTACACGCAAATGCATCTAACGAACCTAAAGCGATAAGTATAGGCGCCATATAAGCAGTCTTTTTTAAAAAACCACGACGACTTTCCACAGGACTGTTTAGTACATTTTCCATGTGTTCTCCAATTTAGAGTTAAATATAACAATATTATACACAAATTTATATATAATTTACTTAAAGTTTTATTTTCTTCGAAGAATATTTAAGTTAAATAGACGATATAATCTTACTATGTGATATAAGTAAGATAAATAGTTGGGAAGGTTGACCATATAGACATCAAGTTCCTTGATCTCAAAAAAAGTGACAAAGTACTGGCGGAGCCATCCGTTGGTTTTATCTTTCATGATAACTATTTTATTTAGATTTTCAAATGAAACCAATTCTGAATGTTCGTGAACAATAGTGTCAGTATAGATCTCATGAATGATCGCTTTGAGAGCTTTTTGTACATATTCATCTGTATCAATATAGCTAAGGGCAAAAGGCTCCAGCGGCGTATCTAAGAGTTGCTTACTGACTGCAAGACCTAGATAAAACATAAACTCTATCTCCATCTCTTTTGCCATACTTTTTAGCAAATCCCAATCAATATCAGCTTTGTACTGTTGCAATAGACGGTCAATATCCACAACCCATTCTATACGTTCCCAATAGTGTTTAGATCCGTGGAGTAGCAAGTAAAGTAGCATCGCATTGAGCTCTAATGTTTCAACAGAGGTATGATTAATCATGCAATGGTGGTTTTTTTCACTAAAGAGGTTTATGTTGCTCTTTTTGATATATCGTTTTAAGAACAATTGCCAGTGAAACTCTATAAGGACATCATTATCGGAGTTTTTTACTGGAAAATCTTTTCCAACTTTTAAAAGCGTTCTATTGTTGAGAAATTTTATATCATACTCCGGCGCATAACCATTTTGTGTAAGGATTTTTACAGCCTGATACATTTGCGATGGAGCAATCAAAAGATCCAAATCTGAAAACTGTCGCTTTGTGACATCGCCATGAATCATTTGTGAGAGGACAGGGCCTTTAAGAGCAATAGCGCGAATATCATTGGCCTGGAGCAACTGTAAAACTTTGAGTAAATCACCTGTCATTAAAAGATTTTGTTGGGCAATTTTAAAATTTGTATGTTTGAATTTTTCTTTCCACTCATGAGAAAGATGAGGATTTGATTTTAAGGCTGAATAAACAAGTGGAAAAATACCGTGCATGTAAGCAGAATGAAGTAATGACTCCCAATCCATAACCTTACTTACAAGATCGTCAATTTTTTGTTGATCACATGAAAATTTACAGCATTCTGCTAAAAGATCATACTGTGTTTGTAAAGTAGTATTATTGTTCATCACAAACGATCAGCTGTTGTTCTTCTAATGACTCGCCAAATACTATGAGATCGGCAGTGAGTTTTTCTAGCGGAACTTCAAAATACTCTTTTAATTCGTTTAGTACATCACTAAGTGCCGTATAATCCTGCATCACTTCCCACATACCTGCGCCCACTTCATTTATAGTGAAAAACTGGCCGTTAGCACTGTTAAAAAGGAGTACTTCATCATCAACCACTTGCAACATGATAGATGTGGGGATGGAGTAATGCGTTTGTAAAGTCATATGAGATGTTCCTATTTGGTTGGGTTATAAAAGTTTATTTGATGGAGCTAATGCTAATGTGTGTATCTTAATGGCTTGATATACTTCTTCAAGGCGTTCTAAGTCGTGCGGAACCGCTATCTCAAAGACATCCACCTTATTTGCCAAACCACTCAGATAAGTCACATAATCTCGAGTAAAAAAAGAAAAATTCATCTCTCCACCTTCGTGTAAACGGCTGAACTTTTCAATCCCTTTGAGTCTTCGTATAACTATATCAGCATCTGGTTCAGACTTGGCAAGGATATAGATAGCATGAATAGGCTTGACTTCAGTTGCAGGGTTTTCAGACAGATGTCCTAAAACTTCTTCAAGGCGAAATGGACGGTGATAAGGATGAGAAGGCACGGCGTAGTAAACTCCATCCTTCTCAAAAGTTGCCATCTTATCGTCTGTGATAAGAGCATCTCCTTTTTGAAGAAAATAATCAGTGAGAGTAGATTTTCCACCATGTGAAGGAGCCATAAATAAAATAGACTTCCCATCCACCTCTACTGCACCTGCATGGAGAAACTTATATATCTGAGCAATGGAAAAATAAATTGGGAGAACTAGATGGTAAAGCCAAAATCGAAAAATATCTTCTGTTGCTTCTTCTAAAAAACGGTAAGAGATTTTTCCACCTTGGGTTTGCCAAGAAAAACTGATGACATTTTCAACATGAAATAGCCAGCTTTGATCTGCACTTGGAGTAGTAAAATCACGATCTGTTGCCAATGTTACATTACGACCTTGGTTGTTTTGGTAAATGAAAGTTTTTGGGAAGGAAGTGATATTTACTTCAATACTTTTTTTTATGATAAGAGTGCCCAAGGACCCACTGCTGTGAATCCTTGTAGACATATCTTTGTTGAATAATAAATCGAACTTATAAATCAACGTTGTCAAATTATAAGTGTGCTGGACCAGAAAAATATGATTGGATCCATGCCCAAATACCATTTTGCTGACTAACAATATCACTCGCACTAACTGTTTGAGTTACACCAGTAGAAGTAGGTGTATATGTTCCACCAGTTACTGTATTTGTACCTGTATTACCTGATACTGTCATATCTGCAATTTTTTTACCAGCTGCTGGTGGATGAACAGTGTAATCTCCAGCAAACGTGCTTGCTGCAGCAGATGGACTTGCTTGCGCACTCAATCCGCCAAGTACGATTACAGCAGGTGCAACGTACGCAACTTTTTTCAAGAAAGTTCTACGAGAGTTTGTGCTCTCCATTTCTAAGTTTTCCATTTTTTTGCCTTTGCTACCGATCGCGCGATCAGTGGTAAAAACGTTAAACTCTGACAATACTATCATAGTTTACTCACCCGAGAACAGTTAAGTGTTCCGAATGTAGCCTTGTATCGTTTAACCGATACATAGGCACGCCCTCTGATATCCCCTATAAGATACTGCCTTAGCTAAGTAAAACCAAATGGCAATTAGATACTAGAATAAATTTAAAAATTCTAATAACTGCTTATAAACTTATAGTCATAAAAGTATATCATTAAACACCAAAAAATAACCTTATTTTTGTTCGATTATTTTTTGAGCCATGGTCTTATTTTTTTGAGTTCAAGAGCGTTGAGAATCAGGCCAACATTGCTCAATTCATGTTCATGCACAAAACGGTTTGTATTTTTTATGAAGTCTTTTTTCGAATAGCCAGCTTTGAAAACAATCAAATTCAAATCTGACATACGCATCAGTACCAAAGCATCTGCGACAAGCCCAACTGGAGGAGATTCAAGTAAGATATAGTCATACGTTTTTGTGAGTTCACTCAAGAGTGTTTTAAACTTTTGTGAGACAATCATCTCATAAGGATTCATCGGTATCGGTCCAGCTACTACAACATCTACATGCTCATTTACTGGTTTTATCACTTCAGCAAGAGTATTTCCACCAGCTAGATAAGTACTCATACCCGAGTCGTTGGTCATAAAGAGTTTGTCTTTCACACGCGAAACACGCATATCAAGATCAAGTATGATGACTTTTTTACCACTTTGGCCGATGATTTTTGCAAATTCAAGTGTTGTTGTAGTGCGTCCTTCACCCTGAACGGAAGAGGTAAATGTGATGATCTTAGGACGATCTGTTTTATACTCAAGGCGTGTGAGCAGTACACGGAGCGCATCCTCATAAAGTGTTGTTTTATTTTTAAACAAAGGAAGAACACTATATATAGGGAGAGTCGTTTTCCCTTCGATATCACCAATTGTCTGGATTTTATTTGCAAGTATATTGCGGGTAAATGCTTGAAGAATCCCAAGTATCAATCCGATGATAAATCCCATCGCAATGATTAAGAAGCGATTTGGCTGTGCCGGAATGCCATTGCTTAGTGCATCATCTATAACACGAACTCCAGAAACAGTAGAAGACTCGATAATAGCTGTTTCAGCTCGTTTTTGAAGTAAAAATTTGTAGATATCTTCATTAACGATAAAATTTCTATTGAGTTGAGTCAACTGCTGTTCTTCTTCTGGCAATGACGCGAGTGAAGCACTATGTTTGTTGATTAACGCACCTAATGTTGCTTTACGTTGTTCTATACTACGTAAACTTCCCTCTAATGTAGCGATCAAACTTGCTTTTAATGATGCAAGTTGTTGGTTTACTTTGAGGACAGATGGATGTTTTTCTGTAAAATCAACAAGTAAAGATGAATGTAGAGTGTGGAGCTCTTGAATTTTCTGTATGAGGTTGGCAATAGTCGTTGAACCTCCACCCACAGGTCCAAGATCGATCCCAACAATATCTTTATTTGCTTTTACATATGTCAGTAACGTTTGAATTGTGCTTTCTTGCATCCCAATCTCAGACATTTGAATCTGATATTGATCAAGATCTTTCGATGCTATTCCAGCCTTGCTCGCAACATCTATAAGAATATGAGAAGATTTGTAATCTTTAAGATTTGTAGCAGAATCTTGAAGTGCTTTGTCGATTGCTTTGAGTTGATCATCTATAAAATTGAGTGTTTTTTCTGCACTGTTACTTTTATTTTTAATACTTTGCTCAGAGTAAGCTGTAGCTATGGCGTTGAGAATATCCTGTGCTCTTTGAGGAACATTGTCCTGATAACCAAGCATCAAAACAGAACCTTTGTCTTCTGATGGAGTTACAGAAAGAGATGACTGGATAAGAGGATACATAAAGTCGTTTGGTGTGATTGTAAAGGTATATTCGGTTCCACTTAATGGAGCGAATTGATTCACAGTAAGACTAAAAAGAGGAGTTGAAATCAATTGTCCATATGTATGTATCTTATCATATGCAAACTCTTTAAGCTCACCTTTTGCAGGCTGTTTAACGATAAGGCGAAAATGAGTTTTGTCTAAAGGCGTGAGATGAAATTCTGCTCCTATAAGACGTTGATTGATCGTATCAGCTTGGACTGTAAAGGGAGATGCAGTATAGAGTTCGACATTTTTATAGCCAGACACATCATAATAGCGATTGCCTATCTGTACTTTTTCAAGCACTTTCTTGGCAATAAAGCGTGACTTTAATAAAACTACTTCATTTCCCATGTTTGCACTAGGCATTCCCGTTGCTGCAGCCATAAAGTCACTAGAAGATTGCGTACCTGTACTTTCTTGGATCTGAAGGGTTAGATTTGCCTGATAAACATTTGGCTTGAAATAAGCTACAAGTCCCGCTAATAAGATAACAGTAAAAGTCACCAAAAAAATTGACTTTTTATACTGAAGTAACATTGCTACTATCTCTTTAAGATCTACCTCTTGCTCTTCAGTGTTAATCAGAGGATTGTGATTATTTAAATATGACATTGACAGCCTTTGTTGAACGTAATGTATCAAATGTTATAAAAGGAGACATCATTGCACCTAACATATTGAAGAAAGGCGTTTGCTCAACAAACGCAACATTGTATGCTTTCATAGCACGTGGCTGAACATAGATAATATCATTAGGCAGTAAGATGAGACTAGTAAGCTTCATTTGTGACATATCTGCTAGGTTTATATCTCTGACTTGTGGATTGCGAAGCCCTCCACGAATTACTCGAATATTTGTTCGATCTGCATCATTTGTCAAATCTCCTGTACGCGCCAGTGCTTCAAAGAGCGACATTGTTCCATTCGTGACTTGGACAACTCCAGGTCCTTTGACTTCGCCTAAAACAAAAAGCTTTTGATTTAAAATCTTAACAGTCACATATGGATGACGCAAGAAAGCTTTATAAAGATTAGAAATTTTATCAGCTGCTTGGTTTTCCGTGAGACCAAGAATGCTGACGCTTCCTATCAACGGAAGACGAACAACACCATCATTTGGGATCAGTGTCCCTTCTGTTCCATCTCTCGTTAAAGTTTGCTGACTTCCTCCTTGGCTCAACATTTGACTTAACTGTTGGTCTCCCTCTCCAGATGTTTGGTTGACAATACTGATCTCAACACGATCATCTTTAGCAATTTTCCATTCAAATTGGGTTTCTTGCATGTATTCTTTGTCTGAAACTGTTTTTACAACAGTATTGTTGCCGTCAAACATTTTAAATGATTGCGTCGAACAGCCTGAAAACAGCATTACTGCAATAACTGAGAGATAAAAAGAGATCTTCATACTTTCAACCTTAATATAAATTACGAATTTAATCGTGAACTATAACATGTTTACACAAAATATTTCTTTAGAAAATGCATAAATGGTGTTTAAAATAACACTATTTTTCAAGTGCATGTCAGCCCATTTAAAGTATAATCCTCGTAAATTAGAAATTAAAATAAAGAAAAATCAGAATGAAAAATATTATATTGATAGGTTTTATGGGTGTCGGAAAGGGTAGTGTGGCCCGTGAAATGGTCAAGCAACTCGGAGTTGTTGCACTCGATACAGATGACATCATAGAAAGTATGGAAAATAGAAGTATCAAAAAGATCTTTGCAACTGAGGGTGAACAATATTTTAGAGATGTGGAATTTAAAGTTGCAAAGTGGCTTGAAAAAAGTGTAAAAGATACGCTCATCTCAACGGGTGGTGGATTTTATAAAGTCAAAAATCTCAATAAAATAGGAACGGTCATTTTGTTAGACTCCCCTTTTGAAAAGATTCATGAGAGAATCATCAATCATCCAAATGCAGTGAGTAAACTCAAAAAACGTCCATTGATGCAAGATCTCGAACGTGCAAAAGCTCTTTATAATGAGAGAGAAGCACAATACAAAAAAGTCGCTGATATCGTTATAGATGTTACAGAAAAAAGTGTTGAAGAAATAGTAAAAGAAATTCAAAAAAAGGCTAAGTTATGAAAAAAATTATTTTACTCGTTTTAATTGTATGTATGAATCTTTTTGGATCTGAACTTGTTTTAGAAAAAAGCTTTAAAAATGCGCTGATTCAAGCAGATATGACACAAAAACCAATCATGTTTATCGTTTCACGTCATACATGTAAATACTGTATTATGCTTGAAAAAGAAACGCTTTCAAAAGCTGATGTTATAGAAGTACTAAATAAAGACTATGTAACATACATCGCATATACAGATGATGATGACGCTTTTCCAGAAGAGTTTTGGCGTCCTGCTACTCCAACTATCTGGTTTTTGGATGATGAGGGAAAAGCCATGAGTGAGCCTATTATGGGTGCTGTGGACGAAGAAAATCTTTTAAAGATTTTAGATACGGTATCAAAAAGTTTTGCTACACAAAAACAAGAACAACAAACTAACTATATGAAGAGCAGATTATGATTTTTACAACTACGTCCTCACAAAATTTTAGTTCAGAGTTTGAAGAACTTTTGGGTCGCGGCAAAATGGATATGGCACATGTAAGCACTATCGTCGGCGGTATTATCGATGAAATCAAAAAAGATAAAAACACTGCGCTAAAATCACACATCGCTAAGTTTGACAAGTGGACTCCAAAAGATGATGCAGATCTAAAAATAGATGTGACGCTGATGAAAAATGCTTATGATGCATTAAATAAAGATCTTAAAGCCGCTTTACACCTTTCGTATGATCGCATTAAAGTCTATCACCAAAAACAAAAACCAAAAAGCTGGTTTGATACAGAAGAAAATGGAACTATTTTAGGTCAAAAAGTGACGGCTGTGGATTCTGCAGGATTGTATATTCCTGGTGGAAAAGCTGCGTATCCATCTTCACTTTTGATGAATGTGATCCCAGCACAGGTCGCAGGCGTTGAAAAAATAGTCGTTTGTACTCCGACACCTGATAATGAACCAAATGAACTTCTTCTTGCAGCTTGTCACCTTTGTAACGTGAGTGAAGTCTATAAAGTCGGAGGTGCGAGTGCTATCGCGGCTATGGCGTATGGTACTGAGACTATTCCTAAAGTGGATGTCATTACAGGTCCAGGAAATATCTTTGTGGCAACTGCAAAGAAGATGGTTTTTGGTGATGTCAACATTGACATGATCGCAGGACCAAGTGAGATAGGAATCCTTGCAGATGAGAGCGCAAACTCTTCTCACATGGCTATAGATATGCTTTCTCAGGCTGAACATGATGAGATGGCAAGTTCTATCCTCATAACAACGTCTCAAAAACTAGCAGATGAAGTAAAAATAGAGATAGAAAATTGGCTTTTAAAATTACCACGAGAAGAGATAGCAAGAAAGTCCATAGAAGAGCGCGGAGCTATCATCGTCGCGCAATCGATGGAAGAAGCGATAAGATTGATGAACTTGATTGCGCCAGAACACCTTGAAGTGGCTACAAATAATCCTTTTGAGCTTTTACCGTTTATAAAGCATGCAGGAGCGATCTTTTTGGGACACAATACTCCCGAAGCGATAGGCGACTACGTGGCTGGACCAAATCATACTCTTCCAACGGGGGGAACAGCAAAGTTTTACTCGCCACTTGGTGTAGAAAATTTTATGAAAAAAAGCTCTATTATTTCATTTAGTTCTAAAGCGATAAATGAGATCGGAGAAGCTTGTGCCATGATAGCAAATACAGAAGGTTTAACCGCACATGAGCAGTCAGTACGCGTTCGACTTAACTAGATATTAAATAAAATTGATGAACTCTTTACGTAAGAGTTCATCTGATGTTATAACAAAAAATAATCTCTCCTCCTTTATTACTCAAATATTCTTTTATCACACTTTTATCAAAAAAAATAATACAATTTTAGTTTCAGTTAAAGAAATATAGGCTAACATCATCTAGCGAAAATGCTGTAAGTGTCGTGTTGTACGGTATCTTTATAATAAAAATTAGTTTAACTAATAAAACGCTAAATATCTACTAGAGGTAGGTGAAGGAGAGTATATGCAATTGGGCTTTCTAGTTGATTTACATCTTTGTATGGGATGTAAAGGTTGTGAGGTAGCATGTAAGGTGGAAAATGAAGTTCCACTAAGTACATGGAGACTTCGCGTTAAGTATGTAGATGTTGGAATGTACCCTGAAACAAAGCGTACATTTACACCATTACGTTGTAACCATTGTGCGAATGCACCTTGTGAACGTATCTGTCCGGTAAGTGCTTTACACTATATCGATAATGGAATTGTAAATATAGATAAAGAACGTTGTATTGGATGTGCTGGTTGTATTATGGCTTGTCCATATGGTGCTATTTATATAGATCCTGAAACACAAACAGCTGATAAATGTACATATTGTGCACACCGTGTTGCGTCTAGTATGATGCCAGCTTGTGTGGTTGCTTGTCCTGTTGAAGCAAATATCTTTGGTGACTTGGATGATCCTACATCAAACATCAGCAAATATATTCAAGATCATAAAGACACAAGAGTGAGAAAACCTGAAAAAGGTACAGATCCTCATCATTATTATGTAGGTGGCGGTGATGTAAATCTAAATCCACTGGCATCTGAGCGTATTGAAGGTTACTCTTTATTTAGTAAATTAACACACTTACCAGTAGGAGGACACCACTAATGCATACAGTAGTTGAAGCAACACACGCACTAGTTACTTTAGACGTTGCCTTACCGGGAATCGTTTGGGGTTGGATTATTACTATGAATATGTGGGCAAAAAGCATTGGTACGGGTGTTATCTTTATGCTTTTTTATCTGCTTAAAAAGTATCCTAATGAAGCAGGATATTTACGTTTTCCAGTAATTGTAGTTTCACTTGTATTTATTCACATTTTCCTACTCTTTACGGTTTTAGATTTACATCAGATGTTTAGATTCTGGCATATTTTCTTCCATCCTCACTTTACATCAGCGATTACAGTTGGTGCATGGATCGTTACTGGTTTGGTCGGAGTACTTTTCCTGATGGCATATATGGTCTTTTTGAAAAAAGATACAGTAGCTTTTGATAAGTTGTTACCGTGGGCTGTGATTATTTCTATCCCTGTTACACTTTATACAGCTGCTATTATGGCTGAAGCAACAGCTCGTGAATTATGGCAAATGCCAACTGAAGCGGTACAAATGATACTTGCTGCTACATTGACAGGTTCTGCGACTCTCATTTTGATGGGTGGGAAACTTCCTTACGAGGCAAAAAGAGATCTAGGAATTGTTCTTGGACTAAGTGCTGCTATGGCATTTTTACTCTACATGAGTGAAATGGTGTTTGGACCAATGAAAGCTGAAGAAGTTATGGCAACTTTACAAGCAGTAAAAGGTGCGGGTCAATATACAACAATGTTCTGGTTAGGTCAACTAATGGCTTTCGTACTACCGATAGTTTTAGTTTTACTTAGTATTTCAAGTAAAAGTGAAAGCTTATTGAAACTAGCAGCAATATTGGCGATCGCAGGTCTATGGATTGTTAAACATGTCTGGTTGATCATTCCACAATTATTGAACTTAAGCTAAAGAGGTTATAGATGTATTTAGAAAGAAGAACATTTTTAAAAGGCGCTGCATTTACAGTTGCAGGCGTTACATTAGCGAAGGGTGTATTTAGTACAGATGCTGTTGCAGAATCTGTGGCAGAATCAAAATTTACGAATACTCCGAATTCTTTGTCTTTTTATCCTCCTTTAAAAGAGTGGGATAATTTCGCTGAACTAGATGGTACAGATTGGAAACGCGGTGGTATAGAACGCCACGGTGTAAAAAGTAAAGAAAATCCAGACGGTATCCAAGTAAATAACTTCATGCTTGTTCCTACAGTTTGTTCAAACTGTGAAGCTGGTTGTGGTTTGACTGCATGGGTAAATAAAGACACAATGACAGTTCGTAAGTATATGGGTAATCCATTGCATACAGGTTCTCGTGGACGTAACTGTGCAAAAGGTTATGCTGTAACTTCTCAAATGTATGATCCAGATCGTATACCATTCCCACTAAAACGTGCTCCGGGTTCTAAACGTGGTGAAGGTAAATGGGTTCGTGTTACTTGGGATATCGCTATGGCTGAGATCGGTAAGAAAATGCATGACACACTCAAAGTGGGTGATGAAATGTCTAAAAAATCGATTATGTACCATATTGGACGTATGAATGAGAATGGTTTTGGTAAACGTGTAGAGCATTCAATGGGTCAAGATGGATTTAACTCTCATACAAATATCTGTTCAGCGGGTGGCCGTCAAGGGACAATTCAGTGGGCAAACGATGATAGAAACTCTCCGGATTGGGCAAATGCAAAACTGATCTTTTTACAATCATCTCATGCGGCAGATGCTGGACACTATTTCCAACAATCAGCCGGATATATAGCAGATGCACGTAAAAAAGGTGCAAAAATGGTCGTTATCGACCCTCGTATGAGTAACTCGGCGGGTATGGCTGATCTTTGGTTACCACTTTGGCCAGGAACTGAAGCTGCAATGTATCTTTATCTTGCAAATCGTGTTTTACATGAAAAAGATAAAAATGGAAATGACCTTGTAGCTCATGATTTTGTTAAAGAATGGGTAAACTGGGATCGTTTGATGGCAAATAAAGAGTATCTTGCAAAAATGGTCGGTTATGGCTATATATCAAAAGTTCCTGCAGGTGAAAGCTATGCAGATTTTATAGAACTTGCAAAAGAACTTTATGCACCATATACAAAAGAGTTTGTTCTCAAAGAGTGTAAAATTGAGGGAATGGGATATAAGCTTGACCAATTGTGGGATATGTATATCGATGCTGGCGATAAAATAGCAACTTATTTCTGGCGTGCCGGAAGTATCGGTCACCGAGGCGGTTGGATGAATGTCCGTGCCGGTTTCCTTGCAATTGTGCTTCGTGGTGCTATGCGTGGTGATATCGGTCAGACTGGATTGCATCACTGGCAAGAAATCAATCTTGCAGGAAAGGGTGATGGCGCAACTGTTGCAGGTGAACAACCAGGGAAAGTCGATTCTTGGAATGAGCTTATGTGGCCACCTGAATTCCCTCTTTCTACATATGAGATGAGTTATTTATTACCTCACCTTCTAAGTGATACAGAATGGCAAAAGAAATGGCATGCAAAGGGCGTGAATGTTCCAACAAAAATCTCTGTTTATATACCTCGTATGTATAATCCAGCTTGGATCAATCCAGATGGATTTAGATGGATTGAAGTTTTAAAAGATGAAACAAAGATTGAACTTTCTGTTAACTTATCTCCTGTTTGGAGTGAAACAAACTGGTATTGTGACTACATCTTGCCAGTGGGTCTTGCTGGAGAGCGTAGCGATCAACAATCAACTCCATCAAAACCTGAACAGCGTTTAGAATTCCGTCAGGCAGTTTTACGCGTTGCAGCAGAAAAAATGGGTTGGAAAGCAAAAGATCCGACTCGTGCAACACTTGAAGCACATATGAAATATGGTTTAGGTGAGATCTGGGAAGAGACAGAGTTCTGGGCAAATATTATGGTTCACCATATTGATCCAGATGGAAGCTTGGGTGTTCGTAAATATTGGGCATCTAAAAAAGATCCGTCACGCTGTGTGACTGTCCCTGAGTATTTTGATGCAGCACTTAGCTTGCTTCCAAAACTTTTAGAAACAGCAAAAGCTATGTATCCATCAGCTGAATACCCAGTGTATGAGTATTTACGTGATCATGGTGCATGGACTGAGAAAACTGATGTTTACAAACCTCAAGAAAAAGAACTTGCATTTGATGGTACTAACTATACTGTTGAAGGTAAGAAAATTCCTAAAAGTGAAGTTACAAAAGATAAGTTTGGAACATTGTGGATGGAAGAGGATGGACATAAACACTCTATCGGTATTGAGATCAACGGAAAACTTCATGATGGTTTTCATACTCCAAGTAAAAAACTTGATTTCTTCGCTGAATGGCTTGCTGAATGGAAATGGCCAGAGTATGCAGTACCTGTTTACCCACGTAACGAGGGTGAATATGAGAAGATGAAACATCTTGTGACTCAAGTACACCATACGCATATGAAGGGCGATCATGAGTTCGCTCTCAATACGATTTATCGTTTGCCGTACAATATCCATACTCGTTCTGTGAACTCTAAGCACTTGATGGAGATCTCTCAAAACCATAATCCAATCTGGATCTATACAAAGGATGCAGAAAAACTTGGTATCAAACGTGGTGATGCTGTAAAAGTAAAAATCACAGATACAGTTACTGGACTCGATAGTGGTTATTTCATTGCAATGGCAGTACCGACTGAAGCAACTCGTCCGGGTGTTTTAGCTTGTTCACACCATGCTGGTCGTTGGAAATTAAAAGACTCTGTTGATATCCCAGGTTTTGAACACAGACTTGGCATTATGGGTCTGGGTGCTCCAAGATATGAGATGACAAATGATGGTAAAACTGGAACACTCAAACCTGTTGAGGGGATCAAGCCTTATCACGATGTATGGCAGTTTAAAGAGTACAATAAAGACCTTGATAATATCTGGTGGGATGGACTTAGCGGTGCTTGGCAAAATGCTGTGGCTGCGCCACATCCAGACCCAATTGCTGGAAATCATGCATGGCATCAAAAAGTCAGTATTGAACTGGCAAAATCTGATGATAAAATCGGTGATATTATGGTGAATTATGAAAATAACTTCAAAATTTATCAAGGCTGGAGAGATGAGTTTACTCGTCCTCTTAATTCGAGTGATACGACACGTCGTCCTCGTCATATGCCACGTCCTGCTACACCACTTTCTGATAAAGCTTACGCAGTTTCTATTAAAGACGTATAGTACGAATATTAAAGCCCACATCAAGTGGCGCTTTAATATACTTCACAATTATTTTTTCAAAAGGTATTATTTTTATGCAAGAAACACTTCGAATTGAACAATTATCCCGTGTGAATTTATATGCTCTCATCTCTCGAATTTTAATGAATGAAGTTGATGAAACGTTATTAAAATCAATCATAGAAGATGAAAATATGCTCATATTTTTTCCATCATTTGCTAAATGGGAAAAACGCCGAGAGCTAAGTCAAAAAGATCTGATAGAGAAATATCTCAATGTTGATTTTGCTAACCTTTTTTTAATGCACCTTATCCCTTATGAATCTTTTTATCGCAGAGATGACCAGATGATGGAAACAGGTGGAGACAATCCTATTCAAGCCCTTTATAATGATTTTGATTTTAGAGTGGAACTTGATGTTGCTCGTGTTATGAGCGCTGATCATATTGGAGTTGAGTTAGAATTTATGTACAAACTTTGTGAAGCTGAGTATAAGGCGCTTGAAGATGGACAGCCTGAGATAGCAGCCGAGATTGCCGAGATCCAATATAACTTTCTTAAAGAGCATATCTTAGAATGGGCTCCGATGTTTTTACTCAATGTCAAATCAGAAGCGGGAAGTGCATTTTACTTTGACGCAGCAGAACTCGCGCTAGAGTTTATGATGAGTGATTTTGAATACTTGACTCACTTAAAAGAGAAAGGGTATAACTATAACCTATGAGTTTACTTACTTTAGATATTTCCAAATGTGTCCACTCGAGCAATAAAAACGCTACATGTAATATTTGTGTAGAAGTTTGTCCGGTTGAAACGATCAAGATCAATAATTCTGTAGTCTCTTTTACTCCAAGCGAATGTGTTGGATGTGGCGGATGTGGCGCAGCTTGTCCGACTGCAGCTTACAGTTTGGATGATTTTAATCCTATCAACTTTATTTTTAAATTTATGGAAACAGATCAAAAAGTGCTTACATGTAAGAGTGAACTTCCTTGTATTGCGGCTTTGAGTGTTGAAGAACTTTTAAGTCTTTCTCTTTTTTCTAAAGAAGATCTAACTCTCAATATAGGTCCGTGTGCAGAATGTGCGATTGCTAAAACAAATCTTGACATTATCAAAAATCGTGCAGAGGAAACAAACTTTTTGCTCGAAGCGATGATACAGACAAAATGCTTACATGTAGAGGCTTTGGAAGTTTCAGGTGAGCCCTCGACGATCGAAGAAAAGGAAGTAATTTCACGAAGAGAACTACTTTCAAAAGACTCACTCAAACGTGTTTCTCAGATAAAGCAGCAGTTTCTAAACCAAGTAGAAGCTGGTGATGATGAGCTAAAGTCTCATGAGATAATGCTTAGTGATATTGCAAAAATAAAACAAAAAAAAGTACCACAGCGTAGAAGTTTGCTTTTGATGGCAATGAAGCGCACGGAAGTTCCAGAGATTTTTCATACTATCAGTGTTGATGATATCTCTTTCATATCGCAAAAAAATATTGATGCTTCTACATGTACGGATTGTCAGATGTGCTATCGTATCTGTCCCACAGGTGCTCTTAGTTCTGATATAAAAAGCTCTTTTATTGCCTTCAATCCTCTTGCTTGTGTAAAATGTGCAAGTTGCCATGATGTATGTGAACCAAAATCAATTACTTTAAGACCAAGTTTTAATCTTAAAAACTTTTTTGAACCCAAAAGTGAAGAGCTGATCAAATTTGATATCAAACGCTGTGATGAGTGTGGCGTTTATTTTGCGTATAAAGAGGGCGAAAAGCTTTGCCCTAGATGTCAGATAGAAGAGGATGAGGCAAGAGAATTATGGGGGATATGATGAACGAAGAAAATTCTATGAACCTAGATGACAGAATAGGGCAGCAAACTATACTGTATGGCTATATTACTATTTCTGCATCTACAAACAGACTCAGTCATAACTTCAATAAAGTACTTAAAGAAGAGAGTATGGACGGTATGATGATACCGATGAATATACGAGAAGATGACTTTTATTTTACGCTCTCAAATATGAAAAAGTCTCATGTCAATGGTTCAATGCTCGGACTTGAATACCAAAAAGACATACTAGACCTGTTGGACAGCTCCTCTATGATGGTAAAAAAATATGGTGGTTGCGATTTTGTAAAAAGAGTTGGCCAAACACTTCATGGAGAGTTTATCTCTGGTAATGTTGTAAAAGAGTTTATAGACTCAGATAAAAGTATCAAAAAGATCGCAATTATCGGTGATAAACCACTTGCGAAGGCCTTAGCCATTTTATTGGATGGATATGAGGTCGCTTATTATGATCAGCAGATTGAGGCTCTTTTATCTATGAGCAAAGTTTTAGATCTAAACATAGATATCAACTTTCTTAGCCCTAATGGCGTAGATTTTAGCGATTTTGATCTCCTAATAGATACAACTTTGGAAGATCTCTCTTCTTGCATCGCCAAAGGAGCAAAGATGAATTTGGATTTGAAAGATTCTAAAACATTTTCCAGTTTGAAGCACTTAAGCGGATATATTGGATTTGATAATTTACTAGATTTTTACACACTACATCTAATAGAGGATTTAAAAAATGGACGTTAATGATTTAAATGAACTGCGAAGCGAATTAGAAGCTCTTCAAAATAATGTAATGCAAGGAAGTTGCGTTACAGGCGAATGCGAGAGTGATGATCGTGAAGACTACCCTGACTATCTTATTGCTATGTATAAAGAGGTTATGCCTCCAGTAAAAAGTGGCATCTACTTTTCAAGATGGGATTTAAAAGCAATGGGTGCTGAGCTTGATGAACACTTTGCTCTTGATGTTAGAGAGAGAATGTTTCAAAACTTTATGCGTTGGATTGCAACACCTGATGATATGAAGCTTGTGATGGATCAATTTGTTAAAAATATGGATATGAAATGTGATCTATACCGTGAATATGCTGAACGTTTTCCCTCCACAAAACCTATCTTTGACACAAAGATTGAAAAAGTAGAAAGCACGAAAAAATATCTTGATAAAGTATTTGTAGAATTTTTTACGTGATAAGCGTTCAAGTTTATTGCCGAAATAAATTTATGTAAGTGCCCTATTGTAGGCTTTTGCAAAGTTCCAGAGATACTGAGTTATTTCAGTTCTTTGGAGTTTAGAGAAAATTTTTTATTATTCCACTCGGTTTCTGCCGCGCTCTTTAGCAAGATAAAGCTTTTCATCGACCTTAGAAATATAGCTATCAATAGTCTCCTGATTAATGGCCGTTTTGTTATCTACTACGATGGAAATAGTTCCTATACTTACTGTATATTTGACAGTTACTTTTTCTACTAGAACTTCCGATGATGCAGTTGCATCACAGACTTTTTGAGCAAGACTAAGAGCTTCGTCTTTATCTGTCATAGAGAGTAAGACTATAAATTCTTCTCCGCCAAAACGAAATATATAATCTGATTTGCGTAGACTACGCTCCAATATATTTGAGAAATGTTGTAATACCAAATCGCCGATAGCATGTCCATAAGTATCATTAATTAGTTTAAAGTGATCAAGATCGCACATAATCATAGCAAATTCTCTACCTGTCACTTTTGCGATATCAAGTTTATTTATCATGATCTTATTAAACAGTCTTCTTGTAAGCAGATGAGTGAGAGGATCTTTAGCACTCTCTTCGATCTCATTTAAAAAGGCTATCTCATTGCCTATTTCAAGAGAATAATAATCGATTTTTTGGATTAGATGGATTAAGGTCGATGGATGAATGTCATTGCTTTTACAATGCTTTATCACATTTACTGCTAAATCATGCAGATTAATATGTAATTTTTCTATAATTTGAAAATGAGCCGTCGTAATGAGGTATGAGGTTGTGGCAGAATGCAACCATTTTCCAAAGTCACAAAGAGATGGATTGAGCTGTGGATAGTTGTCTCCAAACTTATTCTTTTCTATATATTGAATAAGATCTATTATCCATCTAATGTGACTTTCATAATGAATCATAAACTTTTTATCCGCCATAATTGCCATGTGTGATAAGCGCAGTTCATTTTTTAGTTTAAGCTGTTTTAAAAATCTTTGTAGGTATAAAACTGAAATACGATTTTCATGCTCTTTAAAAAAGTAGTTAATTTCATTGATATATTCAAAATCATGTTTTTCCAAGAGATTACCCAAAAAGTTGCGTACGACGGTTATAAGTTCACTGTACAAGAACAGATATGAAATATCATTTTCTATGGTATAAAATACTAAAGCTTTTGTATTTTTTTTAATATCATTTTCAGATTCAGATAGGAGAAGTTTTAAAAATAATTTCTTATATTCTCTAATCGCCTGAGTATAAAGAAGTTCATTTGAATAACTCGATTGTAGATTTTCCAAAGTTATGTTAAAGTCATTAACACATTTTTCAATTTCAGAAAAATATTTTTCTACGATTTTCATGCCTTACTCCGAACATAAATATTTTTTATATCAATTTGATCATTATATCCTTTAATATTCTAAATTAACGAGTGAAGCAGAAAAGGTCTATTGTATAATGATAATAAGAAAGATTTATTGGGCAGATTCATTTCACATGGAAGTATAATTAGTCAGCCCTGAAAAACGAAATTTAGATTCAATTTTGAGCGCGCGTGAGAGTCATTCCAGTTGAAAGTTCAGGCATAGATTTCCACTCTTTGATCAGTTGATTGGCAAGTGAGACCAATAGCCAGT